>Ga0302320_10012270_pt1 | contig 18041 bp, 9 predicted proteins | sample Bog_T0_3_FD_202130 | JGI IMG/M metagenome (GOLD analysis project Ga0302320, IMG submission 202130) | Peat permafrost microbial communities from Stordalen Mire near Abisko, Sweden - Bog_T0_3 | ecosystem: Environmental > Terrestrial > Soil > Wetlands > Peat | place: Sweden: Abisko, Stordalen Mire...
ACGGCATCGTCCCGGAGCCACCGCTCACCGTGCAGGTCAGTCCCACCGGCTGCGTACGGATCGTCAGCGCATATTGAGCGCCATAAGCAACGGAGATGGGCATCGTAAAGCCCGAGGCATGTGCGGCGACCGTCAACGTATCGGAGCCGTCGGCCAGCACCAATCCGGACGCTGTCAGGCCGCTGATGCTGCCTTCCAATTGATAATTCCGGGCGGCGCAGACCACGGCGACATTGCTGATGTTGGCCGCCGGCATCGTCCCCGACCCAGAATTCACCGTGCAGGCGAGTCCCACGGGTTGAGTCTCGACGGTCACCGCATAGTGGCTTGCGTAGGCCACCTTCGTCGGAATCGTAAAGGCGCTCGCATTGGCCGCGAAGCTGAAGGTCTCAATGCCGTTGGCGAGTACCAGACCCGCGGTCGTCAAGCCCGCGATCGCGCCACCCACGCTGAACGGTTGATCGGTGCAAGTGACTGCGACGTTTGTCACCGCGCTCGCCGGCATGGTTCCCGTGCCGTTAGTCACCGCGCACGCGATGCCTGCGGGCAGCGTAGTCACTGCGACCGCATAGCTGCTGCCATAGGCCACGGGGGCCGGCAGTGTAAACTGCGTGGCGTTTACCGCCACGCTGACCGTGCTGCTGCCGTTACTGAGAATCAGGCCCGCGCCGTTCAAGCCGCTGACCGACCCACCGAGACTTGCCGCAACCAACGAGCAGGTGACCACCACGTTGCTCACCGCAGCCGCCTGTGCCGTCCCGCTGCCGCCTGCCACCGTGCAGGTTTCACCGGCCGGCACGGAGTGCACCGTCACCGAGTAAGGAGCCGTCGATGTCAGGACGGCGCCGAAGGTAAAGCTGGCGGCGCCGGCGGCCACGGCCACCGTGCCGCTGCCGTCGCTGAGCACCAATCCCGCTCCGGACAACCCGCTGATGGTACCTCCGAGCGCGTAGGTGGTGTGTGGAATCGCCCCGCACGTCACGGCGAACGTCACGTTCGCGTAATTTGCAATGCCGCTGCCATTGGTCACTGTGCAGGTCTCGCCATCGGGTTGGGTCTGAACCGATACCGCATACGCGCTCTGCGCAGTTATTATCCGGCCAAAGGTGACGTTGGCCGAGCCGCTGGGAACGGCAAGCGTATTCCCGGCGTTCGTCAACACGAGCCCTCGCGCATGGAGTCCGCTGACGGAACCGAACAAAGACCCCGGACTGGTGCTCGTGCCGTCGTTACAGGCGCACACCGCGAGCATGGCCGCCAACGCCGCTCCACGACCAAATCCTACGCCCGCGAAACAGGACCAACTGGTGCCGCTCATCACATCTCCGAGGACACTGTCGGTCGTGTTTATTGTTAAGGACGAACAGTGTAGGAAGGATATTGCAGGCCTTATGTGAGCCAATTGCGCAATACGTCGTTGCGGAGCGAGACGTAGCGCACAAAGCATGATCGATCGGGATCTCCCATGTTGCGTCTCATGGTCACCATTCCGAACAGGGGTAATGGCAACGCCAAGAAAGTAGATTGGCGAGGAACAACTTTGTACCTCAGTCCAGGCGACGATCGATGTATCCGAGCCGAAGGGGATCTCGTACAAAGAGCTGGTGAAGGTAGCGTTGCAGGGCGCCTGGCCTTCTCCGCCACTGCTGTTGCTGAGGAACCATAAATTGCCATTATCATCAAACACCGGGCTACCACCATCGACATCTCCCATGCCGGCACCCGTTAAGGTCTTGAGCGGCTGTCCGGTACTACTGACTTCAAAAATTACGAATCCCCCGCTCCACCGACTCGCTGGCGGGCTCCGCCGACGTATCGATGCATGTCAGTTTGTTCTTGTCGCTCAGCGCTGCAATCTTGGAGACTACGACAAAGAGGGGAATACCGCGGAGCAATATTTGCCGCCCTCCGACCTTGCAATGGCGTCCGGCCCCCTCTGCATGACGTTAAGGGGCGACAATCGAAGTGCTCAGGTGCCGGCGGCTGACGAAAGGACCCTTGGCTTTCGGCCGAATGCCCCTTGGTGAGCCGACCGTTGAGTCTGCCTCTTCCCGCCGGTTTATCCCGGCGTAGCGCATTGGCGATTTAGCGCTCATAGATCCCCTCTGATGCGGAGTTGCCGATCATCAAGGTATTGTCACCGCTTCGCGATGGCCGCAGCACTCTCCAAGCTCGCGGCGGATTATCTTGGAGCCATTTGGTCCGCAATGCCTGTCGATGCCAGCCGGCTGCCGGTAAGGGAGCAGTGCCAGTCTCCGAAAGTATCCCGGTAACATGATCCAATCGCCTGGGGCTGGTCGTACAGGGTGCAGTTGTGCGTGGCCGCGCGGGAGCCACCTGTACGTTCACGTCGCTCAGGAGATTCACGTTTTCCACACCGTCGAAGCCTTCGGCATCGCAAAGCACATACTGCTTCGCGGTTGCAGGATTATCGGGTAGCGCGGTTCGGCTCCTGCACGTGGTCGGCTCGCGGACACCATACTGGGCGCCAATCCCGTTGCCACTGCTGGCGCGGGCAGCGAGTTCTGCGGCAGTCTTGTCTGCCTCAGCCTGCTCCGCAGGGGTCATCGTATGCCCGCGAATGTAGGCCGATTTGACAAACCAGCGATCGCTTCCCTGGACTACGGTATAGCCGTAGCAACCATTCTCTCGGTCGCACGCCTCGAGGACCACCGCCGACGCCCACTTGCCGTCAGGACCCATCGCCTCCACCGAATCGCCGATCTTGAAGTAAGTGGTTTGCGCGTTGATTGGCCCGGCGAGGAGGAGAGTCAGGGCAAGGAGGAAGGCAAACGAGACACGAACGGCGATTCTCTTCAAGCCGTCTCCCGGGAAGTGCGAAGCGACGGCAGTACGTGGCCGGGTACAGTGATGCCGTCACCGGTTCAGTGGTCCGCGGGCGTCGACGGATGACCGTTGGCAGCCCGCACATCCTCGACAAAGACCAATTCGCTCCTAAACCTTTCGGCCAATGTCACGGGGATGCCCTCATTCATCAGCGCCTTTCCGCTCAACACGCCCGCGGCCACTGCGCCGTCCTCGCCGCGAATGTAGTAGAGGCCGGCGGGCTCGAGTCCCTCCAGCAGGATCAACTCATGGCTGCGCTCGCTATTTGGGCGGAACACGTAGGCCATACCTTTGCCGGTGGTCTCGTTCCAGTAGAACATTCCGTCCCAGTGAAGGCCATCCGGGCGGGGCAGGATGCGATAGACGTGCGCATCCTCGAGCACCGGTCGAACCCAACTCTTGTATACCTCGGTAGACCGACGAATCGCCGTTTTTTGGCGCTCCGACAGGCGCGCGCTGTCCGTGAGCGCCAGATCCCATGCGCCCATCATGCCGGACCGCCATAGATAGGGTTCCGGAGCATCGCTCACGTCTGAGTAAATGTCATCGTACGTATAGAGCTGGATCGTTGCCGGGGGGAACATGAAGCTCGTGTCGTACAGGGACTGCCGGTCGGCCAGTGCGGAGAGCGTATCGGTGCCCACGATGTAGTGGACATGCGCGATGTTGCCGAAATCCTTGATGCGCCCGCCTCCGGAGCAGCCCTCCAACATCAGGGTCGGGAATTTTCGCAGGAGTCCATCCTGGATGCGGTAGTAGCCTAACGTGGACCAGTAGCTGACATCAGTGATGTGCTCCCCGTGGACATGGCGCGCCCGCGAAGTGATGGCGATGGGACTGAAGTCGGTCTTCAGGTAGTCGACCTGGTATTCCCGGACCACGCGCTGCGTCTCGAGTTCCACCCACCTTCGCGCATCGTCGTTGCCGACGTCTACCTGAGCGTGCCAGTTGATGTTGTCGCCTACGGCATACTCTGGCGCATGCGTAAACCAGTCCGGATGCTCCTCGTAGTGTATGGCACCAGGCGCCGCGCCACTTGGGGCCTGCGTCCATGCCATCCAGAGTGCGAATTTCATGCCGTTCGCATGCAGGTAGTCGGCCAATGGCCTTGAACCGCGCGGGAACCGTGCCGGATCCCACCGCCAGTCACCGGACTGTGGAAACCACATGGCATCCGCCAGAAAGGTCTCAAAGCCAAGGTTCTGGGCCTGCGCCGCGCTTGCCAGCACCTCGGTCTCAGTCTGGGTACCGGGTTTGGTACCGTCGAAGTAATATCCGTATACCAGGCTCGGGAATGGCTGCGCGGGAGGAAGCCGGGGCAGAAGGGAGTCGAGCACATAACGATAGAGCGAATAGGAGCCTGCGGACTGGGTACCGACATAGGCGCCGATGAACGCCGCAGGCACCAGGAACTCTTCACCAGGAAGGATATCCGTCGTGAAATCGTCGGGCAGCCCTATCGACAAGGCGACCTTGGTCCCATCCGATGAACCGGTGATGTTGCCGACGGCAGAGAATTGCCAACCGACGTATAGGCCATGCGTGTTGTCGACCTGCAGATTCAGGTATGGCACTTGCGTGGTCGAATCGACAATGGAGGAGTTGGGCGCCCCGCCGTCCGATGGCTTACTTGGCACCAAGACGTCCCAGTACTGACCCACTGGCCTGCTCAGCACGCCACCGGCCACTTGCGCGTTGCTTCCACCTCTCAGTACCTGAGTCGACTCGACGTAGTGCCCCCTGGGGAATGCCAGCGCGTGGAGACGCAGGCTGGGCTGAGAACCGATCGTGAGGCGTGCGCCGGAGGCATTCCTGAGCACGACCCAGTGTTCTACCGGACCCGGCCCGGCGACGGCTTGCCACACTGACTTCAACTCGAGCCTCGGCGAATCATTGCTGAAGTACAGGGTCAGCGTGCGGCGGTTGCCATCGTAAGTCTCGACGGCGCGGGTGTAAGCCCAATGCAGATCGAGCGGTACATTGCCCTGCCGTACCGAACCCGGCAGGTCCTCCGCATCGGCTGTCTGCAGCCACTCCCAGGGAGAGCCGGCGGCATGCAACGCGAGGAGGGCCGTCTTTCCGTCTCTGATACCGAGGCGAATTTCCGTCGTGCTCGTCGCGAGCGCCCAATCCGGATCCGAGGCCCGTGCCGGCAGTGTCGCCGCGAGCATGACGACAGCCTCCGCAAGCATGGCGATAGCCTCAAGCGCCGCTGCGATCCGGAAGTGCCTCCGGCATATCCTCGAGATGAACGCCATTGGTCTCCCTCACAAACTTGTAGACGGTGATATACGAGAACAGTGTGGCCACGGAATATATGAAGAACACGCCACCAAGCCCAAGTGTCGAGAGCAGCGGCGGAAAAGTCATGGTCACCGCAAAGGCCGTAACCCATTGGCCACCGGCGCTGACCGCCAATCCGTGCGCACGGATGCGGTTGGGAAACATCTCGCCTAGGAGTACCCATACCACGGGCCCCCAGGAGACGCCGAAAGCGAAGATGAAGGCGTGTTCCGCCACCAGTATGACCTTCGCCTCGGCGGCGGTCAGGTGCAGAGTCCCACCCGGGCCATGCGCGCTCATGACGAATACCGCCGTCAGCGTGAGCAGAGTGACGGTCATGACGGCGGACCCCGCGAGCAGCAATGGGCGCCGACCCACCCTGTCCACGAGGACCATCGAGACCAGGGTCGAGACCACGAGCACCGCGCCGAGCGCCACGTTGATCAGCAGCCCACTCTGTTCGGTGAAGCCGGCCGCCGCCCAAAGGTACTCCCCGAAGTACATCACGGCGTTGATACCCGACGCCTGTTGAAAGAACGCAAGTGCGAGCCCGACCCAGACCAGCGGGATGAAAGACCACCGGCCGGGCACGAACAGGCTCGGGCCGCCGGCGCCCTCACTGACGCTCACAGTCCGGCGTATGGCGGCAAGTGTCTTGTCAGGACTTTCGCGCGTGCCCCACAGGCGCCGGATCAGCAGCAGTGCCTCGCTGTCGCGACCCTTTGCGATGAGGTAGCGCGGCGACTCTGGAAGCGTGAGGCTGCAGGCAAAGTAAAGCGCGCTTGGAATCAACTGTACCCAGAACATCCAGCGCCAGGCGGAGAGGCCCAGCAGCCAGGGCGCGCCGGCACTGCCCGCGGCATGCGCAATCAGATAGTTGCTGACAAACGCACACTGCAAGCCGACCACAATCGCAAGCTGTTGGATCGTGGTCAGGCGGCCGCGCAATTCCGGTGGCGATACTTCCGCAATATACGCCGGCGCCACCACCGACGCGGCGCCGACGCCAAACCCGCCGATGAGTCGATATACGAAGAAACCACCCGCCGAATGCGCCGCGCCCGCACCCCAGGCTCCGAGGGCGAACAGGATCGCGGTCATCAGCATGAGTTGCTTACGCCCGAAGCCGTCCGCAAACTGACCAGCCAGCAGCGAACCGACGGCAGAGCCGATGAGCACAGAGGAAACGGACAGCCCGGTTCCGACTCCCGTCGAGTGGAACTCCTTGCTCAATGCGGCGACGGTGCCGTTGATGACCGACGCATCAAATCCAAACAGAAATCCCGCGAGCGTCGCGACCGAGCAGATGAAGATCAAATAGGCCAGCGACTGTTTCGATCCTTGCTGCACGATGACCGCCCGGCAATCAGCCGAAACAGGGTTCTTTTTGCCCTCGAACATCCATCTTCACGCGAAATAGGTCTCCGGCCAGCGGTTGCTGAACCAGTTCGGCGGGACTCAAGGCAAGCTTGGCCGTGGTCACATAGAGCTCATCCAGGTTTGCACCGCCAAAGGCACAAGCCGTGGGGTTCGCAACCGGAAACCGGATTTCACGTTCCCGCCGGCCATCCGGGGAAAACCGGATGATCTTCCAACCGCCCCAGAAGGCGACGAGCACATTGCCGGCAGCATCGACAGCCATCCCGTCCGGAAACCCATCCGAGCGCTCGCATTGCGCGAAGATCCGCCGGTTGCCGATCGTCCCCGGCTCGGCTGAATAGTCATACGCGTAGACAGCCCACCGGAACGTATCGATGAAGTAGAAGACCCGCTGATCGGGTGACCAGCCCATGCCGTTTGACACGGTAAAACCCGTGTCAAGCGTTTGCACGCGTCCATCCGGGTCGAGGCGGTAAAGAGATCCCTCCGGTTCCTCCTGCTTCTGCGCATTCATGCTGCCCACCCAGAAACGGCCGCGGGCGTCGACCGCGCCGTCATTGAGGCGCTTCGGCGGCCCTTGCTCGAGGGTCGCGACGGAGGCGAGCGAGCCTGCCGCAAAATCGAAGGTGGCAACCTCACCGCGCGTGGCAACGATCAGCTTGCCATCCCGTCGGAAGCCAAGGGCGGTCACCGGTGACGGCGTGGGGTAAGTGTGTAGCTCGCCGGTGAGCGGGCTCCAGCTGTGAATGTTCTGATTCTCGATGAAGTCCACCCAGTACAAGCGTTGCTCGGCACTGTTCCATCTCGGGCCCTCCCCGATTACGTTGCCGACCGTGAGTACATGCTCCACATTCATGGTTGGGTTCCGCCTTGAAACTCAGGAGTATCGTCGATGTCGCGGCGGCGCGTCACACGGGCGGCTCCGGCAGGACACGTGTGCTGCCACGAAAGATCGGGAACCGGGTCGCCGGAGGATCGGACTGCGCAACCATGTTGCCGCGCCACCGATAGTTCATCTGCAGGCCGGGTGCAGATGACCACAGTCCACTCGCGGTATGGTCGAAACCGACTATCGGGTACGTGATGCTTAGTTCCTCGCCGGGCCTCACGTGGGAAAACGCTATGTAGTCGCCCGACCAGTCTGCGTGCACGGCGTGGGCATTGCGAAATGCGCGCACCCGAGATCGAGATACCCAGGATGGTGGCCTCATGAAGTAGGAGTTCGCCACGCGTGCCTTCACGGTCACCCGACCCGCATCGGGCAGGAAGGAAACGACCTCGCCCAACGGCGAGTCACATCCAACCGACATGTTTACGTACACGCCCGGCCCTCCGAGCGCGCTTGCGCCGAGCTTGCGAATGACGCTCGACCATGCCGTATGGATCGCCCGCATGCCTTCCGGCGCGCAGCAGCCGAACATCTCGAAGCCGCTGGCTCCCCCCAGCAGTATATTCTCGTAATCATTGAGACCGCTGCCGCCGATGATTCCCCCCTGGACACGCTCGAGGGAGGCGAGTCCCGCGTCCACGTCCTTGCCGCGATTGTGCACGCGATAGAAGTCCGTGAACTCCGGGGTGATGACGAATTGCAGCGGAGCAATGTGATTGCGCAGGTAGCGCTCGACAGCGTCGAAATAACGCGCATTGCCGGCCCAACCCAGAGCCGCAGCCACGGAAATCATGTCGGAGAGGCAGCACGTCTCGCAGCAGTTGTCCGGGCCGGCCGGAAACCAGCCGGTTCCCGTGCCGCGCGTCAGCAGCCAGTCCCAGGAACGCTGCGCGAAGCCGGTGTACCTTGCATTGCCGGTGACCAGGCCAAGCTCTGCTACGCCCCAGACGGCATGCATCGTCGCGTGACTGTGGCCAGGCTCCCAGCGCCCTCCGATGACCCGCCCGAACCTGCCATCCGCCTCGAAGCGAATGCCGTCGGGTTGGCTGCCATTGATCATGCCGTTGGCGTACATCTTGGCAAAGTCGAGCGCATCTTCGTCGCCGGTGGCCTGCCAGTACCTGACCAGGGAGTGCACGATCGGTGCGGGCTGCTGGTTCCAGCCATTCTTGAGCCATGAACCGTTTTTCCAGGCGCCCATGCCGCCGCCGAACCAGCAGTTGCCGTCCCCGTCCTCGGTAGCCACTGAACGCATGGCCTGCATGATCCGGCGCCCCATGTCCCTGCTCTGTGCCGATCCTGTCAGGGAATATTCTTCGGAGCAGCTCACGAGCAACTTGGTGGCGCCCCAGATGTGGAATACCTTGTCACGATCCGTGTAGATCGCCTTGGTGTCGCCCTCGTTGTAGGCGCCGGGATGTGCCCACACCTTGCCGTCGTCGGCAACGTAGCCGCGCATGCGCTCGTGAAAGGCGCGCTCGACGTCTTGCCCGGACGCACTACGCGTGATCGCGCGCATGTAGTACCACTCCCAGTCCATGCGCGCATCGGTGTCACAGGCAACAACGGGGTCCGATCGTGCCGGCATCGGTGGACACGCATAAGGATGACACTGGAAGACGGGTTCGTAGTTGAATTCCGGTCGTGGACTGCGGATGAGGTAGTTCATCGCCCACGCAGCCATTCGCCGCAAGTCCAGGGCATCGCGCGATCCTGAGTCGACCAGCATCCCGATGGCCGTAGCCGCGGGCACCAGCTCGCGCTCATTTGTTACCGCGCCGGTTATTCCCCAGATTGGCGCAGCCGGCAGAGCCTGCGGGTGATGCACGCCCGCCACGACCGCAGTCGCTGCGGCCTCGCGCATTCCGGCCAACGCGCCTGCCACCGCCACCGATCGGCTCAGGAAGTCCCTTCTGTTCAAGCAGGTCATACGTCCCTCCATGTGGCGAGCGCCGTGGGTCGAACCAGATTGATTCGGCTACCGTACGGCGGCGGACTCAGCATTGCTCACCGCTTCGACATAGACGATCTCGCTCGTAAATCGTTCAGGCAAATGCACGAAGATGCCATTGGCGGTGAGATCCTGCCCCGACATCTCTGCCTCTGCCACGGCGCCATCCTCTCCCCTGACGTGGTACATGGCCTTCGGATCGAGGCCCGCGAGATAGACGAACTGGCCCGACCGATCGCTGTTCGGCCGGAAGACAAAGCCGGTGCCACGCTTGATGCCGCGATTCCAGTAGAACATGCCATCCCAGTGCGATCCGTCAGGGCGCGGGAGGATGCGATATACGTGTGCATCGGCCATGACGGGCCGGATCCACGTCCGGTAGACTTCCGTGGCGCGCTTGATCTGTGACTTTTGGATGGCGGTCAACTTCGCGCTTTGGGTCAGATCGATCTGCCAGGCGCCCAGCATCCCCGAACGCCACAAATAGGGCTCCGGGGCATCGGCGAATTCCGAAAAGTATCGCTCGTAGGTGTACAGCTGGATCGTCGCGGGCGGGAATACGACGCTCGTGTCATAGAGGGACTGGCGATCCGCCAACGCCGAGAGCGTGTCCGTACCGACCACGTAATGCGCGTGCTCGATATTGCCGAAATCCTTGATGCGACCGCCGCCCGCGCAACTCTCCAGAACAATGCCCGGGAACTTGCGAAGCAAAGACTCCTGGACTTCATAGTACCCGAGGGTAGACCAATAGCTCACGTCGGTCGAATGGCGTCCATGCTGCTGCTGGGCCAGCGAAGTGACCGCGATCGGACTGTGATCGGTCTTCAGATAGTCGATGCCGTATTCGCGGACGGCGCGCGCAGTCTCACGGCGGATCCAGGCGCGCGCGTCATCGTTACCGACGTCAATCTGAGCGTCCCAGTTGATGAGGGAGCCGGCCTGGAATTTGGGCGGCCTTGTGAACCAACCGGGATGACGCCCAAACCCCATGGCAGTATCGCTGTCAGAGCGGCTGCCGTGTGTCCAGGCCATCCACAGTCCAAACTTCATCCCGTGATCGTGCAGGTAGCGGGCAATTGGCGCGGCACCATGCGGAAAGCGCGCCGGCTCCCAGCGCCAGTCGCCCGACTCGGGAAACCACATCGCATCGGCGACAAACGTCTCGAAGCCCAATTCATGCGCCAGGGCGGCGCTTGACAGCACCGCTGCTTCGTCCTGGGTTCCGGGTTCGCCGCCATCCAGGTAGTAGTTGTAAGCCAGTGTCGGATACGGACCGGCACCCGGTTTCGGTAACAGCGAGTCCATGACATACCGGTAGATCGAGTATGAGCCCGCTTCCTGGTCACCAACATAAGTACCGACGAAGGCGGTGGGCACCCGGAACACTGCACTGGGCGGCAGGTCAGTCACAAAGTCCTTGGCCAAACCCACCGACAGACCGAGCGTACCGTCTTTCGCACTGCCGGATACCTGCCCGACCGCCGAGAACTTCCACCCGACGTACAGTCCGTGGGAGGACTCGACCTGAATGCCGAGAAAGGGAATCTGCGACGCTGCATCGACCACCGCCGACGCATCACCGTTGCCCCCGTCGGGAGGATTGCTCGGCACATTCGCCTGCCATTCATTGCTGACGGCCTGCGACAGGATTCCGCCTTGGACCTCGGCGTTGGACCCGCCTCGCCGGACCTGCGTTGATTCGATGTACTTGTCCATGGGAGCTTGCAGCCTTCCCAGTTGCAGGCTCGGCACCGAGGTCAGAGTCAGGACATCGGACGAGCGATTGGTAATGGTCAGCGAGTGTTCAATGGGACCGCGACCGCGCGGTGCATGCCAGACGGAATCCACTTGAAGGGATGGGATTGTGCTCGCAAAGCTCAGTGTCAGAGTGGCATTCGGGCCGTCATATTTGGCGCCGATAAACTTCCAGGACACACCAATCCTGCCCCCATCGCGGACGATCGCGGCCGGCAGTGACTCGCTATTCGCATCTTGAATCCAGTTCCAGGAGGACCCCGGCGCCCTCAAGCTGAGCACAACCGGCGCGTCCCCGCGGACACCTAATTCGAGCTCGGTGTCTTCCGTCTTCAGGCTCCAGTGCTTGTCGGTACCCGGTAATGTCTGGCCATCGGCGCAGGAGGCGACTGCCAATGCCAGCACCAGGAACGTGCGCCCGAAGATGCCGGAATTGCTCACCGCAGACGCGCTACGACGCCAGGCGCAGGTGAAAGATATCCGAGGATCCTGGAGTGCCGAGGTGAGCGAGCAGTCCAGATTCCATCAATTCCGCGCCGGTAAGCTTCCGTTCTATCTTCGAATCCTCGCTCACGACGACGTAGGTCGCGGCGGCGCGGAGTTGCGCAAGTGGCAACGCCGATTCCGCCTGGGTACTTGCGCCGCGGAAGCAAATGACGACCGCATCGGTTCCGGACTCGTCGGTAAACTGTACCGACTCCCAACCCTGTGGGCTCCTACCGTAGGGTGGAAACGGGAAGCTGACACGCTGCGACAGCAAATGTCGGTACCTCTTGTACGTCATGATGTTTGCGGCGAGGCGCTCGAGGACGGCCGCTGGGTACAGTGAGGCCCGCTGCGACATCTGCCCGTTCAGGGTGCCGACACCGAAGAGGCCGATCATGCGACTGCGGATTCCGGCATCGAGCTTGAAGGGAGCGTCCGCCGCAAAGAATTCCTGGTCCTCCCTGACAATCCAAGACGCATTGCAACTCGACGGAAATACCGTCGCACACGCCATGGCGTTTGCGCGCACGCGCTCCGAAGGGAAGGTGGTGTCGCTGCACCAGTTCGCGCGCACGAATGGCGCCAGACCGTAGTCGAGACGACTGCCGTAACCGCATTGCTCGATCGTCAAATTCGGAAAGGCCTCGCGCAGGTGCCTGAACACGGCATACTCGTTGATCAAAGCCGTGGCGGAGCCGTCCTCCGGCAGGTGCCCGTGGTCGGGTCGGTTGCACGCTGCGGGAACGCCTGGAATCCCAGAGTTATCCCATTTCAGCCAGTCCAGGTTGTACTCCCGTACCAGCCTCGTGAGCTCATGCTTCAGGTGCTCGGCATACTCTCGCGCGCCCAGGCACACCTGGACGAGCTTGTGCTCCCAGGAATCGATATTGAGCTCCCTGTGACTGCCGTCAACCGTTGCCAGCCACGCCTCCGGAATCTGAGCCGGCACAAGTGTGGAATCCACGACATTCGGACCCACCCAGAGACCGAATTTCATGCCGGCGGCATGAACCTGATCGGAGAGATGACGAAGCCCGCGCGGGAACTTGATCCTGTCTTCCGTGTAGGAACCGAGACCCTTTCCCCAGTCACCGGTGCCCCTGCGTGAAGAATCCCGGTACCAGGAGGCATCCAGATAGAACAGCTCGACGCCGAGGCGTGCAGCAAATGGGATCTCTTCGAGGATGTTCTCCTCGACGTTGGCAGCATCCGTCGACCAGATGTCGTAGCTGACCCACGGGGTGCCTGCAAGCGGCGGGGGAAGAACCCGGGCTCGCAGATGGGTCAGGGCCACATTGACTGCGTCGTCGAGCGTCCCCTTGCAGGCACCAAGGAAGATGGCCGGCGCCTCCAGCACTTGGCCGTGCGGAACATCGCGCTGCATGTCCTCTGTGCGCACTCTGAGCCGTATGCGCTCCGTCACCATGTCAAGGGAGAGGACCCAGCCGTGCTCCTGCTGGATGCCGATGACCAGGAATTCGCTGTGCGGCCTGGCTTCCAGGATGACCAGTCCGGTGTATTTCGGTGCATTCCATTGCCCACCGGCTATCTCGAGGTGATCGCGAAACGGCAACGCTTCGCGGCTGTAGTCGGAGTCGCGCCGCACACAGTGGACGGCCAGACCGCCGAGGCCGCCGCGCAAGTCCAGATCCAGCGCGCTGATGGCGCGGACCGAGGCTATCGTCGAGCGCGTGGTGTTGCGGTAGGACTGGCGCCAGAGAAATGCCCCGGAATCACCGAAGGAGCGGACCTGAAGTTGGGCTCGAAACCCACTCGAGGACAACGCACTCAAGGACAGGTCAGCCTCGAGATTCGCAACGGGCTCAGGATGCCAGTCCGTGGCGGGTTGCCGGCCCAACAGCGCCAGGGGCCGGAATAACTGGTCGTCCGCCAGCCACTCGAAGGAACTGCTCCGACTCCGCAGCGAGGAGATCCGGCGTCCTCCATTCGTGGCATCCGTCGCCTCGAGGATCGTCCCCGTGTTGTCGATTGACGCAGTGCCTGTCTGCAGCGGCCGGCTGCCGGCAGTTCTGCAGCCGGCAAGACCGATGGTTGCTGCCATAAACCCGGCTACCTCGCGCCGGGTCCAGGTCTGCGTGCCTTTGCTCACCACCGTACCGAGACGGATCCGAGAAAAGTACGCGGTGCCGCAACCTGCAGGCCGTTCGAAAACCCGTAGTAAAATCGGCTGTCGAGAGCATTCTCGATCAGTAATCGGAAGCGCACCTTTTCGTCGTGCCAGATGGTTTGGTAGGTGGCCCCGAGATCCACGCGTGTAAATCCATCGAGATCGTACGTATTTTCCGGGGTCAGTGGCATGCTGCCCTGATAATAGATGCCGCCATCCACGCTCAGGCCACCCACCGCGGCGACGTCGTAGGTCGCGTTGAGCGTTGCGGATTTGCGGGAGACGCCGGGCGTGTACTTGCCTTTGAGCGTGGGGTCCTGGGTATCGGTCTGCTTGGGATCCAGCCAGGTAAAGCCACCCTGCACGGTCAGGTCCCGGATGACCTTGCCGTGGAAATCGACGTTGATGCCCTCAAAGGTGTTGAGACCTTCGGGTTCCACCGCATAAGTGTACGGATTCGCCGTAATCTGCTGGTTGATCGTGTACGGCTGAGTTTGATGGAACACTGCCGCATCCAACTGCAAGCGCGAGGCGATCGTCCATTTCACTCCCGCCTCATAGGCCTTCGAGTGGAGGGACGGAATGCCCTGCCCCGGATTGGCTACGTTTGGCCCGGGGGTCACGATCGAATTACGAGACACCCCCTCAGCATAGCTGACATACCAATTGAGGGCATCCGTCTCCTTGAACACGATGGCGCCGGTCGGCGTCACGGCGTGCGTCAGCGGCAGCGTCACATGGCCGTAAGTCGGACTACCATAGTCGCCGATGTCCTCGACATAGCCGACGCCCGCCCATAGATCCCAGTGAGGGGTGAGGCCGATTTTGTCCTGCAGATAGGTGAGCCGATCCCAGAAGGAGCTGTAGAAGTAGCTCGCGGGTGTCACCGCACCGCTCGCCGGCACCGGATACGTACGCGGGTCGTAGATATTCTGGGTGTCGTACGGTGCTGCCGTGCTGAAGTTAACCGACGGATCCAGAGAATGCCAGAACTGCCCGGACTGCCGCCAGCCCATTGCCACGTTGTTGGTAATGCTGCCGATATTGAAGTGCCCCGAAAGATCAATCCGATCCTGCTTGTCCCAAAGCGGACCGAAAGAGCTATCCGTGCAGGAGTACCCAGCCTCACCCGTCTGGAAATTGGGGTTGCTGACCGTGCAGCCGTCGTTGACGTAGCTTGTACGGTCATACGCCACCGCGACGAGTGCGCGCCAGTTTTCGGTGATGTCGCGCGACAGCTTGACATCGATCTGGTGTCCGTCGCGCTCGGCGTGCTCGGACCAGGGTTGCGTGAGATTCACGCGCGGATCGAAATTCGGGAGGGAGGCGACATTCGGCGCATTCGTGAAGCTGATGTACTGATTGGTCGGCTCGTTCTTGATGTTCCAATACGAAAAGTCCGCATCGATCGTGACGCCGGCCAAACCGGAGTAGCGAACGATGAGGGAGCCTGCGTCACCGTCGTTGCGCGCGGAATCGCGCACGAAGCTCTGGTTGCGGTCCAGCACGCCGATGAAGCGCACGCCGTCCGTCGGCCCGGTATCCCAGCGTTGGTCGGCATCGATGATCGCTTTGTAACCGCCCCAGCTGGTCACACGCAAATCGGTTTGCACAAACGATTCTGCCGTCGGCCGCTTTAGGAAATAGTTGACCGAGCCGCCGCCGGTATCAACTGCGATCTGCAGTGAGTTGTACCCTTGCAGCACCTCGGCAGAGCCGATTGCCTCGGGAATGCTGGTGATGACGCCTGCGCTGTACTGGCCTTCGAAGTACTGGTTGACCTGAAGACCCCGGATGATCGGCGTCTGGTACCCCGCCAAATTGTTGTCGGGCATGATCTGTACGCCTGGGACGTTCTTGAGGATGTCCTTGGTCGAATCGACAAACTGCTTGGCGATGGTGTCTTCGTCGACGATCGTCACGGTGCGCGGCAATTCCGGGAGCGGGACGACAATCCATCCGCCGATTGATCCCTCCTGCATTTTCTGCGCGGTGATGACGATGGTATCCAGATTATTGTCATCGTCCGCTGACGCAACGCCTCCAACGATTGAAGCAAGCGTCACGCCTACGCCGGTGAAAATCCGAAATAGATTCTTGTCCATGCTTCCCCCCTTACTTAATTCGTTTGAATCGACGTCCCGACGGCAATATATGATAACGATCCCATTTAATCAAACAGTTTTTCTGATGTGACTTAATTTCCGTGTTTTCTCAACTATATCAACTTGTTACGGTTTGATAACGCCCGTTTTTTGTCGACTGCAGTTATTGTTATTTGCTATCGTTACCAGTGAATTTCGGTCGCGAGCATCAGCTGCCCCTCAGCCGGGATCCTTCACCATGCGCTGCGCCTGCGCGCCCCTCCGAGCCGAGCTGTCCGTGTGCGGGAATGCGCTCGCCCAGCCGATGCTCCCAGCCGGGGCGACTGACGTTCAGGTAGGCGTCGGGATCGTATGGATGCGCACGCGCGACCATCTCGTTGAACTCCAAGCCCAGCCCAGGACCATCAGGTAGGGACAGGTGCCCGTTCAGCGGATTGACAGTCGGGTGCCAGCTCACCAGGTCACGCGTCCATGGCTCATTGAAGGGATCGAAGTGTTCCTGAATGAGGAAATTCGGTACCGCTGCCGCGAGTTGCAGACAAACGGCCGTCGCAACCGGACCTCCGCTCTGGTGAGGCGCAATCCAACTCCCGTGCGCCTGGGCCAGATTTGCCACGGCGAGGGTGTTTGAGATGCCTCCCAGGGACATGGGTTCAGGTTGGAAGATATTCACGCCACCATCCTCGGCAAGGGTGAAGAACTGCCCAACCGTGTCGTACATTTCCCCCGTCGCGATCGGGATGGGACTTGCGACGGCGACATCGCGTACGGCCTCCTGCCGGTCGCGTGTGGTCGGCTCCTCCAGCCAGTAGATTTCGATCGGCGCCAGCCGACGTGCGATACGAATGGCCTCTGCCGCGGTGAACCGCGCGTGAGCATCGACCAGCAGAAGTGTATCGACCGGCAACTGCTCGCGCAGAGTGCGCAGAATGTCTTCGGCGATCCGCAAGTCGGCCTCCCTCACGAAACCCTGCGCGGTACCAAACGGATCCAGCTTGAGCGCCCTGAAGCCTGCATTGACGGCAGCCTGAGCGCAGGTCAAAAACGCGTCTGCGGTGCGCTCGGCGCGGTACCACCCATTGGCGTAGGCCGCCACGCTGTCGCGAACGCGACCGCCAAGCAATTGGTAGATGGGCACTCCCAAGGACTTCCCCAGGATGTCCCAGCAGGCAACCTCGATCGCCGCAATGGCCGTCCGGTGAATGTGACCGGCGTCCAGAGAGACACTGGCAAGCAAGCGGGCCGCGATCGCATTGACGCGTCGCGGATCCTGACCGATCACCAGCCCCTGTAGCTCTTCAACCGCCGACTGCGTGGTGCGCACGAATCCGTTCAGCGTGGCTTCGCCGATTCCGGACCAGCCGGCATCGGTGTGTACCCGCACAAACAGCCAGTTTTTCCAGCCGGCGCCGACCGCGAAGGTCTCGATCCGCTCGACTTTCATTCCACGGCAGCGGCGGCGACGGCAACCAGGTTTGCCGTTGTGATGCCGTATTGTTCCTGCAGCCTGGCGACAACGCCGCACTCGATGAACCGGTCGGGCAGGCCGATGCGGCGCAATGGTGTGGCCACGCCCTTGTCGAACAAGGCCTCCGCGGTCATGGTAGCGAGGCCGCCACGGATGACGTGATTCTCGGCGGTGATGACAACCCGCTTCCCCACCGCGAAGGCGGCTATCGCCTCGGTGTCGAGTGGTTTCAGCGTAGGCACGTGCAGCACTCCCGCGGACAATCCCATTTGTTCGATCTGCGCCGCCGCATCGAGCGCCCGCTCGGTCATGAAGCCGGTGGAGATGAAGCCGACATCCGACCCTGTGCGCAGCAAGCGCGCCTTGCCGATCTCGAAACGGTACGAGGCGTCGAGTACCACCGGCACCTTGCCGCGCAACAGACGCATGTAGACCGGACCGTCATAGTCGGCAATGACCGCGGTGGCCGACATGATCTCCGTCGCATCGCAGGGATCGATCACAACCAGGCCGGGGATCATGCACATGAGGCCGGTGTCCTCAATGGCCTGGTGCGTGCCGCCATAACCCGTGGTGAGGCCGGGCAAGCCGGCAATGATCTTCACGTTGACGCTCGAGTGTGCGCAGGCAATCGCGACGTAGTCATAGGCGCGCCGCGACGCGAATACGCCGTAAGTGGTGGCAAACGGTATGAAACCCGTGCGGGCCAGGCCGGCGGCGATTCCCACCAGGTTCTGCTCTGCCAT
>Ga0302320_10012271_pt1 | contig 18039 bp, 15 predicted proteins | sample Bog_T0_3_FD_202130 | JGI IMG/M metagenome (GOLD analysis project Ga0302320, IMG submission 202130) | Peat permafrost microbial communities from Stordalen Mire near Abisko, Sweden - Bog_T0_3 | ecosystem: Environmental > Terrestrial > Soil > Wetlands > Peat | place: Sweden: Abisko, Stordalen Mire...
TTTATGTCGTCGTACTTGTCTTCAAGAGCCAAGGAGTGTCCTCAAATTCTTCAATTCGCCCGCGCGGAGCGTGTGGTACAGTGTTGAAAAGGTGGGAATCTGGGGTAGCGCGGAGTCGTGCGCCTAGCACAAACTTACAGAGTTTAGCACATAAGTGCTGCTCCGTCTATCAGTTGCCCCGCGACCCTTCCCTTCGCCCGCCGCTATGTCTAACTCTGCCAAATACTTAGATGGTTCTAACCGCTGTTTTGTTTCAAGCTGTTTTCTTGTTTTCTGCAGCCTTACGTAAGCCGTCTTCGGCCAAGCTGGGATCGCGCAGCGCCCGGCTGAGGCGGTCTTTTTCAAGCAACAGCTCGTTCCTGAGTACCTTATCGTCGCCGACGCCGGGTTTGTTGAGTTCGCGCTGCGCCTGCTCCAGGCGGCGCCGCAAGTGAATGCGGCGCAGGGCCCGCACCGCGCCTTCCAGGCGCTCGGCGCTGAGTTCTTCGTCCTCTTTCAACAGGATGGAAGCCAGCATCCGGCGCTCACTTTCGGAGCAGGGCACGTCCATTACATCGGCAACTTCTGGCCCGGCATTGAGCAAGACCTCGACCAGCGATTCCGTCGCCAGTCCGCGATGAAGGCTCTCATTCTGGAGCGCGTACTGCGCTTGCCGCGCCGGATCGAACTCTTCGTCCTTAACAATGTCGCGGGCGCCATCGCGGGCGGAAAGATGCTCGGTTGCTGGCTGCATCTGCCGCGCTGAGGCCAGAGCGCGAATGAGAATTCGCTCGGCATCGGTAGCCTGCGCCTCCAGCGGAGCCTTCACAGCGGTTGCAGAACGCTCCGAAGCTACATGACGGAGTTCCTGCCGCAACACAGCCGAATCAATTCCCAGCTTCTGCGCGATCTCCTGTCCCAACTCGTCGCGGACAATGCGGCTGGGCACGCGCTGAATGTGGGGCAGCAGGTAGTTCACCGCTTTTTGTTTGGCCTCGGGGCTGCGCGCGGGAAAAAGACTTCGGGCGCGGTCGATGAGATAGTCGAAGTACTTTTGCGAATGCCGCAGAGCCTCGCTGTAGCGATCTTTGCCTTTGCGCCGGATGAAGAGGTCGGGATCGAATCCCTGCTCGAGCGTAAGAACTTTGATCTGAAAATCTTCTTCCACCAGCAAGCCCAGCGTTCGCTCGGTGGCTTTCGCCCCAGCCGTATCCGGATCGAAGTTGACTACGGCGTTCTTGCTGAAACGCCCCAGCAGCTTGGCTTGAATCTCGGTAAACGCCGTGCCGGAGCTGGCGATCACATTGTGAAAGCCGGCAGCGTAGACGGAAATGCAATCCATCTGACCTTCGACCAGGATCGCGTAGTCCAGCTTGCGGATGGCTTCCTTGGCTTTGTCCAGGTTGAACAGAACCCGGCCCTTGGAATAAATGCCCGTCTCCGGCGAATTCAAGTACTTCGGACCAGCCTTCTCGTCGACAGCCAGCGTTCGCCCGGTGAAAGCGATGATCCGTCCCGCGTCATTGGCGATGGGAAACATCACGCGGTTGCGAAATTTGGAGTAGACAACGACGGCTTCCGGCTTCCGGCTTCCGGCTTCCGGCGAATCGCTCTCCTGAGTCTTGTCATTCCGAACGGGCGCAAGCCCGTGAGGAACCTGCTGTTCGTCTCCAGCGCCCCTGCCCTCGCTGTTGTCCGGACGCCGGACGCCGGACGCCGGGGGCCGATCTTCCTGCTTCCACGAGAACAGCCCGCTCTCGCGCAGCGCCTCTTCGCTGAACTCGCCGGCCAGGCGGTCGCGCAACAGGAAGCCGGAATCGGGCGCGTAGCCGATACGAAAACGCGCAATCGTTTCCGCATCCAAACCGCGGCCGGCCAGATACTCCCGCGCCCGCGCTCCCTCGGCACGCTTCAGGCATTCCTGGAAAAACACGGCGGCGCGCTCCTGAGCGTCGAGGATCTGCGCGCGTAGCTTGGCGTCCCGAGCCTCGCCCGGACTCGAATACGTAGCCTTCGGCAGCGGAATGCCCAGCTTTTGCGCCACCAGCCGGACGGCCTCAGGGAAAGTGATGTTCTCGATCTTCTGTACGAAGCTGAAGACGTCGCCCGAGACACCGCAGCCAAAGCAGTGATAGAACTGCCGCGTGGCATGCACCGAAAACGACGGCGTCTTTTCCCCATGAAACGGACAAAGCCCCGCATAGTTCTGCGCCCCAGCCTTCTTCAGCTTGATGTAGTCGCCGATGATGCGGACAATATCCGCCTGCTGCTTCACCGTCTCTTTGAAATCGTCAACGGGCATGGATGGACTGGGGCCTTCGTGGAAGGGACACCTCTCCCTTTAAGATTGTGAGCCAGATTGCCGCTGATGGGAATATACCGGAATGGGATAGCTGTGGAGAAGCTGTGGAAACAGAGAATGAGGTGAGGATCGGTTAGGAAAGCATAGTTGTTATTGTCAGAGTTAAGTTCTTGTCCTTCGGGACTTAGACGCCGGTTTGTGGACCGGTACGGGGATTACCAATCGCCCCGCGGCTCAGGCCTACTAAGGGTAAAATCGCCGTATACCCAGACTCGCGCGTCATCGTAGGGACGCGTCAACGCAGGCTTGGCATTGCCGTTCTTATCCCACGGCTGGAGATCACCGTCCAATTCACAAAACGCAAGGTCGGTCTCTCCTTTGTTTCTCAGGTCGTCGGCTCGAACCAAAATGGCGGCCAATATGGAGTTGTCGAACGGCTTAAGCTCAACCTCTGTCGCCAAGGACACAGATTTTTCCAGCATCTGCCCGTTCAAAGGAAAAACTTCCAGTCCTTGTTCCGCCTTTAGCTTTTCCAGCCTGGCTTCCAGATTGTCTAAATCTTGCTTTACGAGCCCTTCGAATTGGTCCAGCACTTGGCGAGTGGACTCCACCTGCGCAGCCTCAAGATGTCCTTCCGTCTTTGCCCATTTCAGGAATTCGCGGAGGCGATTAGCTTCGTTAGGTTGAAATTTAGTCCTTATGACAGACCGCGCTTCGCTGAGACATGGTGCTGGCAGATGGAGACTGATCTTTCCTGAATTAGCATCTCCGAGGAGTTTAACCGCCGCCAAGACACGCCTATGAGCGGGCGCACAGCAGTCAACTACCCAATTCGTCTCAACAAAAACATGTTTCATCTGTGCCCGCTGAATCTATCGGGGCCCGGCGGCGCGTACAATGCCGGTTTCAACAGCAGGGAGAATGTAGTGACTTATGATTTCGCGCAGCTTAGGGTCGCTCGGTCGGTTTGGGCTGATGATCGAAGGAAGTTTCTCAAGCCACATTTGCACAGCAATTTCAAACGCAATGCCGTCGGCAATGGCGAACGAGCTGAATTTCACCAGTTCGGAGATATCAAAGTCCCCCAGCTTCTCAATGGAATCCTCGGAGTCCGATGTGAAGCGGTCAATATAGACCCAGAGGCGTTCCGGCGACATCAATAATCCCAAAGGGCAGCGCATCGACAACATGAAATTCTTAAGCTGACTCTCCGTCGCTTCCATGTCAGGGACGCGGAGCTTGGCCTCGACAACCAGCTTGACTTCCGTCGAGTCTGGGCTGCTCACAATAATGTCGGCATGGGCGGGCATCGATATAAGGATACGCTATCTCGCGAAGGCTCGTAAGAAACCTCGCTACGCCCATGTCGATTATTCTGACTTAGGAGGCCAAGGATTTCTTTTTTCGACAGCACAAATTCACACCCGCAACTCCACCATCGTAGCCCCACCCCCGCCCTCGTTCTGCGGCGGCTCGGCCACCGACTCGACGTGCGGATGCTGCTGCAGCGCCTGCCGCAGGGCTTTGCGGAGGATGCCCATGCCGCTGCCGTGGACTACGCGCACGCGCGGCAGTCCGGCGAGGAAGGCGTGGTCGACAAACTTTTCCACGGCGCGGGTCGCGTCGTCCACGTTATAGCCGATCACATTGATTTCCGACGGCGCGTTCTGACCTTCATTTTCAAGCGAAACCGAAATTCCGCGTGCCCGCGCCGCCTTCACCGGAGAATCCGCCGCACGCGGGCTAGCGAACACCTCGGCGATATCGTCGCGCGCGATCTTCATCTTCATCGCGCCCATGGCAACTTCAAAATACTTGTCGTCGATCTTGCGCGTAACTGTCGCTGACCGTCCCGTCGATTTCAGCTTGACACTGTCGCCTTCGAAGACATTCTTTACCACCTGGGGTTGGGCATGAGGGTCGCCTTCATCGGCGCCGCTGGCGTGCGCCACCACCGTGGAATCGAATTGCTCTCGAAATTCGCGGCGCATCTTGGCGATGCGGCGTTCAGCGTCTTTTGAAAGCTTCTGCGCCGCGGCCTTGTCCTGAATGGCGTTGACGGCCTCGCGGGCGTGATATTCGAAATCGCGCAACACGCTCTCCAGCTTCTTCTCCATCTCGCGGGTCTTCGCTTGCTGCTCTCGCTTGCCCTTGGCTGCGAGCTGTGCCTTTTCTTTCTCCAGTTCGAGTTCCCGCGTCTTCAGTCGCAGGCGCTCGCTTTCCATCTCGCGCAATCCGGCATGAAGCTTGTCGAGAAACTCGCCGACATCGCGAGCCTGCGTGCCGAGCCGCGACCGTGCCGAGTCGATGATCGCCGGATTCAATCCCAGACGCTGCGCGATGTTGATTCCCGCCGACGCTCCCGGAACTCCGATCTTCAATTCGTAGGTGGGTTGCAGCGTAATCTCATTGAAGCCGACCGAGGCGTTGATGACGCCCGGAGTATTCGCGCCGTAGACTTTCAACGACGTGTGATGCGTTGAAATCACCGTCATGCAGCCAATGCGGCCAAAGTGGCCAGCAATGGCCACGGCGAGCGCCGCGCCTTCCTCGGGATCAGTGGCCGAACCCAGTTCATCGAGCAGGACCAGCGACTGGGCGGTTGCAGTGCGCGAAATAAAATCGATATTGGTAACGTGGGCGGAAAAGGTCGAAAGATTCTGCTCGATCGATTGATAGTCGCCAATATCCGCGAGGACCGCATCAAACACCGGCATCTCGGCGCGATCAGCGGGAACTGGAATCCCCGACTGCGCCATCAACGCCAGCAGGCCCACGGTTTTCAGTGTCACCGTTTTTCCGCCCGTGTTCGGACCGGTGATTACCAACTGGCGCCGCTCACCTTCGAACTCCACGCTGGCCGGAACCACCGCGACGCCCTTCAGCTTCAAATTGCGCTCCAGCAGCGGATGGCGGGCATCGCGCAGAATCATCCTCCCCGGTGTCTCTGCACTCAACTGCACGGCCACGCAGTTGTATTCTTCGGCGAAGCGCGCTTTGGCGAACTGCAGTTCCAACTCACTGAGCACGTCGGCCGACACCAGGATCCCCTCGGCCTCCTCGCCGATGCGCCGCGTCATCTCCAGCAGAATGCGATGAGTCTCCGCCTGCTCTTCGTCGAGCAGCCGCACCAGTTCGTTGTTCTGTTCGATCGTCTCGAGGGGCTCGACAAAAACGGTCTGCCCACTCGAACTGGCTCCGTGCACCACACCCTGCACGCGCCGTTTCTGCTCGATCTTCACCGGGATGACAAAGCGTTCGCCGCGGATCGTTACCAGCTCTTCCTGCGCGGCGCCGCCTTCGGCGAGCTTTCGTAGATATCCGCGCAGCGATTCCTGAATCCCGCGTCTTTGCTTTTCAATCTCGCGGCGAACCCGCGCCAGCTCCGGCGAAGCGCGATCTTCGAGCGTTCCATCGGGCTGAATCTTGTTGCGGAAGGATCGAAGGAACTCCGTGAAATCAGGCACGCTTTCGGAAAGCGCGCGGGTTCGCCGCCATTCCGTCCGCATGTTCGCCGGAGGATGAAATGCGATCTCGCGCCACTCCGCGGCGCGATCTACCACCAGCAGGACGTCGCGAATCTCCGTGGTCTCCAGGACCGCGCCGGCGATTCGGGACTTCTTTACCAGCTTCGTTATCTCCAGCAGGCCGGAAAACTCGAAGCGCCCGCCCACGCGGCGGAACTCCCGGACTTCCCCGGTCAACTCCTGCTGCTCGACGATCCAGGCGGAATCGGTGGAGGGCGCAAGGGCTGCAATCCTCGCCTGGCCCAGCGGCGAAGAGGCGTATCCGCGCAGAAGTTCGCGCAGAGCGTCGAACTCCAGCACGCGCGCGGAGTTGTGGATTAGCGGCTCAGACATCAGATTTCATGTTACAGGAATGACAGAATCGGGATGAAGATGGGAAGGACGACGACGCGAAGGCGCAAACCGCGTCTTACGACCGGGCTGCTGCCAATGCGCGAGAAGCATTCTCGCCGGCAATGGGCAGCACGAGCACGAACAGAGCCCCACCCTCCGCTTTGTTCTGACAGGTGATTAGTCCTTTATGATCTTGCACCACGCCATAGACGGCGCTCAGTCCCAAGCCGGTGCCTTTGCCGATCGGCTTGGTCGTATAGAAGGGATCGAACACCCGATGCGGCTCTTTGATGCCGGCTCCGCTATCGGAAAACTGCACCACCACTTCTTCTCCCTGGCGTTGGGCGCTCACAGAAAGCAAGCCGCCGCCCGCTTCCTCCAGCGCATCCAAAGCATTCTCCACGATCTGGACGAAGGTTTGGAACAACTGGTGGCCGTCGCCCCACACTCGCGGCAGGTTCGGCTCCAGCGAGATTTCGATGTGGATCTTCTGATCGTGCCGTTCCAGTTCCCGCATCTGTACGCTGCGTTGCAGAAGCATGCACAAATCCACCATCGCTTTCTCCCCGGAACTCTGTTGCGCGAAACTCAGAAGGCTCGATATCAACTCGCGGGTCCGCTGGGACTGATGCACAATCTTGCGCACCAGCGTGTCCTGGTCGCTGGTCAACCGTTGATTCGACCACAGCTTCTCCGCATATCCCATGATTGCCTTCAGGGGATGGCCGATCTCATGCGCGGCACCGGCAACCAACTGGCCCAAGGAAGCCAGTTTCTCTCTCTGCACCAGATGGCTTTGCAATCGTTGCTCGGTTTCAAAACTGCGCCGCGAATCTTCGAGCAACTGGATCAATGCCCGGTCCTGCAGATACTGGCGCACAAACACGAACGCGCCGAGCACCAGCATCGCCGCCAGGACGGTAAACAGGCGAAACGTCCGCGCCGGAGCCGGAGAGCTGTCCCATCGGTAGGCCCACAGTCCCAGCACTGGCAAGGAGAGAATCGCCAGCATCGCCAGCCGCAAAGCCAGCGCACCCCACTTGTCGTCGGCGCTCGGCGCTGTGGCTTCTGTGTGCCAATCGCGCGCGGTCAGCGCGGTCGCCGCCATCCAGCACACTGCGCCCAGCAGCGGAACGTCGTAGAGACTTCCGGTGTAGTATCTTCCCTTCGCGAGCGCCAGGTTCACCGCCTCCGAACCCAGCGCGTATACCGCACTTGCCGCCATCAGGTTCAGGTACACCCTCTTCCAGCCGGCAGACGCTCTCAGGGCGGCAATCCCCAGCACCAACACCAGCACGCCGCTCTCGACCAGATAGAGTGGGCCGAAGTTCCTGTCGTACTCCGCCACATTCACCGACACATATTGCGACGGGAACACGACAAACGCATATAGGAACACCCACCAAACCACAAGCATAAGAAAATCCAGCGCTCCCACGCGGAATTTCTGTTCACCTTCGCTACGGTGCGGACGCAATCCAACCGCCGCTATCATCGGAACCGGGTGGAGGAACAGAAACACATCCATGAACGACGGATCTGGAAAGGCCGTGCGGCGGAAGGCCTCGAAGTAGACCCATGCCGCCTGATTGCACGCCCAGAGAATGCACCCCGATCCCATCAGCGCCCAGAACCGCCGATTCGCGCCTTGCGCCGACCACGCATTGGCCAGCATCACCCCGCCCACCGCGAGGGTGAGCACCAGATACGCAACGTCGCCCATCGCGGTCAGCGCCGGACCACGCGGCACCGCCGCCGACACCGCGGCGAACGCCAGCGTGATCCCGCCCGCAAGTAGAAACCAGCGATTTCGTCCAGACAGACTCATCCGCCTCCATTCTATGGACGAAACCGGGGATTCCCAGATCGCTTTCGGGTCTCAACAGGTTACTTTTGTCACACTCCCTCAGTTCGAATGATCCGTCCTAAGCTGGATCTCGATCCTGCGAAACTTCCCGAAGCGAGCTTCCGTCTTCCGGCAAATCCTTCCGGCTCATCACTCCTGCTAGAATTAGCCTGAGTGTGGAGCGGCCGCGCCCGATCTGCAGGCTCAGCGAGGCTTAAGCCGCTGCCTTGGACTTGAATCGGACCTGTTTAGTCCGTCGCCACGCTCAGAAATCCCTGGTGCCCCATGGCTTTCCCCGTCACCCGTCTTCGTCGTCTCCGCCGCACCGATCAGCTTCGCAATCTGGTACGCGAAACTCGTCTCACTCCCGACGCCTTCGTCTACCCCATGTTCGTCTGTCCCGGCGAAGGCATCCGCAAGGCAGTTCGCTCCATGCCCGGCGTCTTCAACCTGTCCGTGGATGAGGCCGTCAAAGAGGCACAGGAAGTTTACTCCCTGGGCGTGCCCTCGGTGATTCTCTTCGGTCTTCCCGACAAAAAAGATGATGTCGCCACCGGCGCCTGGGCTGACGACGGCATCGTGCAGCAAGCTGCCCGCGCCATGAAACGCGAAGTCCCAGACCTGATCCTGATGGGCGACGTTTGCCTCTGCGAATACATGTCCCACGGCCACTGCGGCATCGTGCGGCCGGGAACTACGCCGCAATCGTTGGGCGCTGCCGCCCGAGATGCCGTGCACGCTTCTCACCGGGGAGCGGTAGCCGTCAGTAACGAAGAGGAGAAAGAAAAAGTCATCGACGAACTGGCATCAATCGTAGCTCGCGCCGTCGACTCCAAGTTTGAAATCGATAACGACGCCAGCCTCGAACTACTGGCCCGCACTTCGGTCTCGCTTACGCGCGCCGGCATCGACATCATTGCCCCCTCCGACATGATGGACGGCCGCGTCGCCGCTATCCGCCGCGCTCTCGACGATGCCAGCTTCATCAACACACCAATTCTTTCTTATGCCGCCAAGTTCGCCTCCGGATTTTACGGCCCGTTCCGCGAAGCCGCCGATTCCGCCCCGGCATTCGGCGACCGCCGCTCGTATCAGATGGATGGCGCCAACCTGCGCGAAGCCATGCGCGAAATCGAACTCGACATCGAAGAAGGAGCCGACATGATCATGGTCAAGCCCGCCATGCCCTATCTCGACGTCATCGCCGCCGCCCGCCTGCGTTTCGACCTCCCGCTCGCCGCCTATCAAGTCTCCGGCGAATTCGCCATGATCGAAGCCGCCGCCCAAAATGGCTGGATCGACCGCGACCGCGTCATGATGGAATCCCTGCAGAGCATCCGCCGTGCCGGCGCCAGCATTATCCTCACCTACCACGCCAAAGACGCTGCCAGACTCTTGGCATAAACCTCTGGGACCGATTGTGGGGAGCGGCCCTGTGTGGAGCGGGCACTGTTGCCCGCTGCCCTTGACCCGTCGAATCTATTTGCCGCCGGCCAATACTCGCGCGTGATTTGCTACCAGCAGCAAACCATGCTCCCGGGCACCTTTCTCCAGCGCAACCAGATGTGGCCGCGCCAACGCCGAACGCGATTGCAATTCGATCTCCGCCAACTCCAGCCGCGCTTGGTATTCGTAGTTCCTATACCCTGACTTGCGGGTGGAGGCGAGCATCGCCTCCAATTCTTGGTTGGCTTCCGATGTCTTTCCAGCCTTCCCTTTGGCGCGGCCATCCGCCAGAATGGCTTCGAAACGCTGCGGCTGGCTGGCCGTCTGCTGCGAAAGCGTCACGGCCTCCCCCGCCCAGCTTTGAGCGGCGGCCGCTTTTCCTTCCGCCAGAAAAATCTGCGCCAATACCGCGCGAGCCCAGGCTCCATTGTCGGCGGCCTTGTCCTTGTCGAAGACTGCCATCGACCCGCGCGCCAGGGCCTCGCCGTCGGCAAAACGCTTCTCTTCCAGCGCCACCACCGCCAGCCCGGTCTGAATCTGCGCGGCACGGTCGTCCTGCTGCGCTTCCTGGGCAAGCTTCAGCGCCGCCTCGTATCGCCTGCGCGCGCCGGCAACGTCCGCTTGCAGAAACAGCGCGTCCCCCAGGCAGTTTGTGGGATAGGATTCGCCCGAATGATAGGAGATATCGCGCATGATGCTCAAGGCCTGTTCGCAATACTTCCGGGCATTCTCCGGGTCGCCCAGTTCCACCATCAGGTTTCCCAGGTTGCCCACCGTCACTGCCTCGCCACGGCGCTCGCCGCTTTTTTGAAAGCTGTTTAGCGCTTGCTCCTGCATTTTTTGCGAACCCGCCAGGTCGCCCAGGCTGTCGAGGGCATTGGCGATGTTTCCGTAATCGCTGGCCAGATCGCTGGTGTTCCGCAAATCGAGATCGATGTGAAGCGCCTGCTCGTAGTAGTCCCTGGCCACCTCCAGTTTGCCCTGGTCATAAAACGAGTTGCCGATTCTCTCCAGCGCGCTCCGCGTTAGGTGCTGGTCTCCGGTCTCGCGAAACACCGGCAGCGCCTGCTCGAAGAGTTTTCTGGCGTCCTCAAAATGCCCTTCACCATAGACACGGCTTCCCGAAAGCAATAAGCAAAGCGCGGCGCCGCGGCGGTCGCCGGCAGCGGCATAGAGATCTCGAGCCTGATCGATCAGCGGCTGGGACTTTTCCGGCTGTCCCAGCTGCTGCCAGGCAGCGGCTTCCGACCGCAACGCCCCTGCCACAAACAGGTTCGCCCCGATGGCGCTTCCTTCCTGCACCGCCTTTTCGGCCGACGATTGTTGCAGCTTGAAGTCACTTCGCGCCGCAGCGAGCACGGCCTCCGTCAGGTCGATGCGGGCGGCTTCCCCCTTCGATACCGGAAGCTTGCGGAGCTCGGCAACGGTTGTGACGGCATCGTTAACCTTGTCCCCCTTGATCTGCGCCCGCGCCAATAGCAGACCGTAATCGACCCTGTCCGGAAAAAACTCCCACAAGGCCCGATAACTGTTCGTCGCCCCCGGCCAATCCTGCGTGAGTTCGTGATACCGCCCCTCGATCAGCAACCGTTCCTCGCGCGAAAACGGAGCCGACAGATCGAGCGCGCGTTTGGCTTCCTCTTTTGCCCGCTCGTCATAGCCCAGAGCGGACCACGCCTCAGCCAGCGCGGAATGCGTAGGCGCATGATTGGGATCAAGAGCGGCCGCTTTTTCCAGCAACCTGCGGGCGGCCAAAGCGTCGAACAGCCGCAATTTTTCCAGCCCCTCGGAATAGAGCTGCACCGCGTCGTGATTCGCCGGCAGAGCGGCCCGAACGCTCGCCGACTCCGCGTCCGATAGTCCGGCTACGCCCAGTTTTGCGCGTAAGGCCGCGCCCGCCTTGCTCACCAGTTCGTCAATCTGCGCGGCGCTGCCCTTTTCCGAAACCGAAGCCAAGGTTTCGCCCGCGACTGTATCCTGCAGGCGCAGGTCGAACCGGATCGCACCGTCGGCGAGCGGAATATAGGAACCCAGCACCACATCGTCCGTGCCCAAATTCTCGCGGATGCGCGTCAGCGTCTCCTGGCTGAAGCTATCTGCCTCAGGCAGCGCCAGGCTCGCCCTCATCTGTGCCACACTCTCACCAGAAATGGTTCGTAACTGATCGCCCTGGCCCAGTTCGGTGGTGAGCATCTCCGAGAGCGCCGTGGAAAGCCACGCTTCTTCCGGCTTTCCCGTAAGATTCTTGAATCCCAGCACGGCTATAGAACGGCGGTGCGGACCTTTTATTACCGCGGAGCGGGGTCGATTGCTTCGATGAACCACAAAGTATGCGGCACTCACCAGAGCCAGCAGCAACGCGATCCGCGCGGCCTGCGAATACCGCTTTTTTGCCGGCGCAGACGGTACGGCAACTGGCAGGCTGCCGCCGTCCAGACGTTGTAGGTCAACTCCGAGTTCCCGTGCGGTCTGGTAGCGGTACGCGGGATTCTTATCGAGCGCCTTGAAAATGATCTGTTCCAAACCTGGCGGAATCTCACCGTGCGCGCTGCGCAGCGGATCCGGCGGCTGGTTCAGAATGGCGTTGATCAGCAGCGAACTGTTTTTCTGCGGGAAAGGACGCTTGCCGCTGGCCATCTCGTAAAGCACCGCGCCCGCCGACCATACATCGCTGCGCGCGTCGGTTGGCTCTCCCCGCAACTGCTCGGGTGCCATGTAAGGCAGCGTCCCCGTCACTTCCTGCGACTTCGTCAGCGTGGCGGTCAGTCCCTGCTCGCTAGGGTGGGGCGCGAGCTGCGCCAGCCCGAAGTCGAGAATCTTCAGCCGCCCGTCAGGAGTAAGCCGCAAATTTGCCGGTTTCAAGTCGCGGTGAACAATCCCTTGCTCGTGCGCAGCCGTGAGCCCGAGCATCAATTGGCCGCCCAGGTCGATTACTTCTTTTGGGGTGAGTGGTCCCCGGCCCAGCTTCGCATCCAGCGTGGTGCCTGGAATGTACTCGATGACCAGAAAGTCGGTGCCCTCCTGGCTGCCAAATTCGTGCACGGTCGCGATGTTGGGATGGTTCAGCCGGGCCAGCGACAGAGCTTCCTTGCGAAAGCGTTTGCGCGCGGCATCGTCGGCCAGCAATCCCGGAGGAAGAACCTTGATCGCAACGTCCCGCTCCAACTGCTCATCCCGCGCGCGGTAAACGACGCCCATACCTCCCGCGCCAATCTGTTCCAGCACCCGGTAATGCGACAAGGCTTGGTTGAGCATGCTCCCGCCCCGCTGAGTCCGCCAAGAATAGCAGTTTCATCGAGCAAGAAAAAGGTGAGACGTCTTTTGGCGAACCAGAAGACGCTGCCTCAATCGGAAAAAATGGTCTCTATGGGAAGCGCAAAAAGCTTGGATAGTTTGAAAGCAAGGGGAAGGCTGGGATCAAACCGGCCAGTCTCGATCGCGTTCACCGTTTGCCGGGAGACTCCAAGTTTCTCCGCCAGATCGGCTTGACTCCAGCTCCTTTCGGCGCGGAGCGTGCGCAGACAGTTTTTCACCGGTAGCTCCTTAGGACAAGCCGGAAGGCGATCCCCGTCGAGGCGAAGAAGAGATCTGCGTTCAGCAGGCTAATCGGAAACGGCCTCGAATACGAGGCCATTAAGACTCCAGCGATCGCATCCCCCACCATGGTCACCGCAAAGCCCCACAGCAGGGCGCGCACAACCAACGAACGGATGAACTCGTCCGGCTCGGCTTTCAGATAACGGGCCGCCACCCACACCGCCAGGAGCGCCGGGAGCACGGAGAGTGCCGCGAGCAATCCGACCAGAAGAACAGAGTAATGCCCGCTGTGAGCGTCGAGGTGAGAGGAGACGAAATGCGCCAGCCCAGGGAACATATCAAAGAACAGGTTGGGCAGGTTCGGAGTGGAAAGGTTAGTCAGTACCGTAAGTAGGAGTACGCCCCCGATGAGCCTCATCGAGCGCCGTTGGAGCGGAGTCAGGTTCTTATTGCAGAGTGGCATGAAGGCCTCCGAGATGACAAGTACACTTTACACATTTCGCCTGCCGCGTGTCAAGTATACTTGTCATTGCGCTTATGGGAGTACCGCGCCGCCTCAGAAAGCGTGGACGGCTTGCTGTCCGTAACTTATTTATTTATATGCAGTTAGATTGAATTGTACGTATAACGCTATGCCCACAAGATTGCCTGCACAAATGTTCCAGTTGGAACATTAGAGCGAATGTTCCGGCAGGAACCTCGGGCGACTAAGCCCCGGCCGCGCCCTGACCCTGGCTTTGGAACTTCACCTCCACCAGCTTGCGGTCCTCGTCGGAGACCTGGAACATGGCACGCGGTTTCAGGCTCATGAAGCTAGCCACGAACACCTCAGGGATTTGGCCGATGCGTGTGTTGTAAGTGTTGACATCGTCGTTGAAGAACTCGCGCCGGTCGGCGATGCGCTCTTCCAGCTCGCTGATGCGCGTCTGCAGTTTGAGAAAGTTTTCATTCGCCTTAAGCTGCGGATAGTTTTCCGCCACCGCAAACAGCCCGCGCAGCGCGCCTGTCATCATGAGGTCCGCCGTCGCCTTCTGCCCGATGCTGGCCGCATTCATCGACGCGGCCCGCGCCTGCGTCACCGCCAGCAGCGTCTGCTGCTCGTGCTGCATATATCCCTTCACGGTCTCCACCAGGTTGGGGATCTCGTCGTGACGCTGCTTGAGCAGCACGTCAATGTTGGCCCACGAGCGGTCGTTGTCGTTGCGCAGCCGCACCAGTTCGTTGTAGAGGATGACGATGTAGACGATCACTCCCACTACGAACAGCAGGAACGCCGCGCCTGTGATCACGTTGCTGCCCATCTTAATTTGACCTCGTCGCTTCAACCTCGTCTGCAGGAAATGAGTCCAGTGAAACAGCAGACCGGGCAGGCGCGCAAGTGCTGACGGGGCTGCACCCAAGGTCACCGATTCCAGCTTGCAGAACAGTAGCTCTGCCAACACGCAAAAAGGGCTGAGCCCGCAGGCTCAGCCCTTCTCGCGACCAACAAAACCGCTAAGGCTTATGAGGAGTCAGATCGCAGGCGTGCTTTACCTCGTCCAGGTTGAGACCTCCGGGCGAGAACTCGGCGATCGCGTAACCAGTCCTGGTTCTGACTTCTACGTTGAACACCTCGGCCCCGATCGCGCCGCGAACTGTGCCCTTGTCCATGGAAAGGACGCGGTCACGCTCCCAATTCCAGCCCTTGTGGTCGTGGCTTCCATCGATGCGGACCATAACCTCCGTCTTGGGCTGGCCCCAGAAGCCAGGATAATCGGGCCGTCCCAGCCTGGCGCCGGGGTTAAAGACGGCGCGCTGGTATTTGCCATCGCTGCAGATCAGTTGGACTCGCGGTTTGTAATCCGGGTCCTCCCGCAAATAGTTGTTCGAAAGCAGCTCGAACCGGACTTTTTTCGCGCCGGTCATGTTGTCTTCCGAACGGAACTCCATCCACTTGCCGCCGGCGCTGACGCCATCGCTTTCGCCCTGATAAGGACTCATGGCACCCTGTTGCGCAAGAGCCGACACGGCCATGAGGATCAAGCTTGCGAACAATGTCCCCGCAGCCACGGCACACCGATTTTTATTGTGAAATAAGCGCGATACTTTCAAGGTTCTCCTCCCACACAAGAACGTCTTTCTATATTGAACCCTTGCGGACCCGAAAAGTTGCATCGAAACAGGCCTCTTTTCTCCGCGCGGCCAGCGTCAGCCCTACCGCGTATCGATCTTCAGATCGATGTAAACCTGGGACCGGTCGTCGAACTGGCTTACGGACTTGGTGTCGCTCTTGCCGTTGTTCCGCTGGGCATAGACCTCGTAGTCCACCGTGGCCGAGAGCGCTGGGAAACGATAGGTGCCATCCTGGCCGACGATGTAGCTCTTCACGGCGTGGCTGCGTGTGTTGGTGAGGTAGACGATGGCCCCCACCACAGGGTTGTCCTGTTGGTCGAGCACTTTGCCGAAGAGCAGGCGTCCCTGTGTCTTATCTTTCTTGTCGGCGGCATGGGCCGCTACGGACAGAACGAGGAGGAGACAGCAGGCGATGAGGAACGCATTCTGAATCGACGATCTTGCGGTCATGGGTCTTGCGGTCATTCGAAGGGGATGCCTCTTCCTGCTACTGCTTCGTGTCCAAAGTGAGGTGCAGGCCAATATCCACGCGTTCATCATACTCTACGTGCACCGGAACCTCTTCCACGAGATGCAGGCGGTGTCCGTCTGCAGTCTTGACGCCCTTGAGATCGGCGCCCACCACGTAGTCGTTCTTGCCGGCGGCGACGCGCTGGGCGAATTCGCCGGCATGGTCGGAATAGAGCTCCCACCTGGGCTTTTTGTCAGGCACCCGGCGGATGTAAACTTTCACGCCATAGACGGCGTGATTGTCCGGTCCCCAGACCGTGCCGAAGATGAGGGCATAAGGATCCGTGGGTTTCAGCTGCTTGGTAGCGGGAGCGGCATGGACCACCGGCAAGACGTTCGGACTCAAAGCGGAGAAGACAAGCACAAGCAGCAGGCAGAAAGAGGACGAGCGGGCGGGGAAACGTGTGCGGCAAGCGCTAAGCGTCGTCACCGTCTTCGGTCTCCACTTCCTCTTCCTCTTCCACGTAGCCTTCTTCGACCGCCTTCAGCTCAAGCGGACTGGTCGTCACGACCTCGAAGTCCGTGCCACACTCGGGGCAAGAGATGATCTCACCCTCGTCGACCCCTTCTTCATCCACATCCAGGTCGGTTTCGCATTCAGGACAAAGAACCATTGATTCCTCCGCAGGCCTATTCGGTATCATCCTTAGATACCACTGATAATATTTAGATTCTTCCCCGCCGCAGGTCAAGGGGGCGAGGCTGGAGAGAGCGATATTTTTAATCCGGCGGTAACTGCCCGCCGGCCTTGACATTTCTCACGCCGGAGCGGACATGATTTCTACTCTCAGGAAACGAACGTGGCTTGTAGCCGTCACGCTGTTGCTGACGCTCGATAACGGAGCGCTCGCACAACAACGCGAAAGCCCTGGCTCTAGTCCAGCTGGCGCTAGCCAAGGCGGCGCGTCTGAACCCATGGCCATCGATGGCCACATCTCAGCCGCGCTGCGGCAGGTTTCGGCGGAACGCATTCGGGCGAATATTGAGAAACTGGTGAGCTTTGGAACGCGGCTCACCATTTCCGCACAGGACCCGGATTCGACCGCGGCTGGACGCGGGGTGGGTGCGGCACGGGAGTGGATCAAATCAGAGTTCGAGCGCTATTCCAGGGATTGCGGCGGCTGCCTGGAGGTGAAGACCGACAGCTTCACCGAACCGGCTGCCGACCGGATACCCCAGCCCACCGAAATCACCAATGTTTATGCGGTCTTGAAGGGGACGGATGCGGAGAACGCCAAGCGTGTCGTGCTGGTGACCGGGCACTACGATTCGCGCCCCAGCGATACTCTGGACGTAAAGGCCGACGCGCCGGGGGCGAACGACGACGGCAGCGGAACGGCCGTGAGTCTCGAATGCGCGCGGGTCTTGAGCAAGCTGAAATTCCCGGCGACCATTATTTTTCTGACCGTCGCGGGCGAGGAACAAGGCCTGAACGGCAGCCATCATTTTGCCCAGATGGCGAAAGAAAAGATGGCCAAAGAGAAGATGGCCAAAGAACAAGAATGGAATCTTGAAGCCGTCCTAAACAACGACATTGTAGGCGGCGACAGGAGCGCGGAGCAGGATCACTCGGTGGTGCGGGTGTTTTCCGAAGGCTTGCCCGCAGCGGCCACGGAGCAGGAGATTCGCCGGATTCGCGGTCTGGGCGGCGAGAATGACTCTGCGTCGCGGCAACTGGCGCGCTATATCGCCGATGTGGGCCGGGCATATAAGAACGATGTAGGCGTGCAGCCGATGCTGGTGTTCCGGCTGGACCGCTATCTGCGTGGCGGCGACCATTATTCTTTCAATCAGCAGGGATTTGCCGCAGTGCGCTTCACTGAGTTTCGCGAGGATTTTCACCATCAGCATCAGAACGTGCGCACCGAGAATGGCATTGAATATGGCGACCTTACGAAGTTTGTGGACTTCGACTATGTAGCGCATGTGGCGCGCCTGAACGCTGCGACGCTGGCATCACTGGCTTCGGCGCCAGCCCCTCCAGGCAACGTGCATCTGCTTGCCAAAGATCTGGAGAACGACTCCACCCTCACCTGGGAAGCAGCTCCGGGCGGCCTGGCGACGGGATACGAGGTGCTGTGGCGGGCGACGACCAGTCCGGAATGGGAGTACGTCCAAAAGGTTGGCAATGTCACTCGCACAACGCTGAAACTTTCGAAGGATAATGTAATCTTTGCAGTAAGGGCCGTGGATGCGCAGGGTCACCGGAGCCTGCCGATTGTCCCCTTGCCCGAACGTTGAGTTTAGGTATCTACTTCCAAGAGGAGCATTCGCTTGCGCGGTCGCGGTCGAGAAATGACGTTAAGCTTCCCGCCCTTCACCAGGGCGGTGACCTGGCTGCTGGGGATCAACACCGCGGTGTTCCTTGCGCTGTTGGCCTTCGGGACGGCGTCGGTCAGGGATTGGGTCGAGCTGTATCTCGGGCTTGTTCCCAGCATGACCGTCTT
>Ga0302320_10012272_pt1 | contig 18039 bp, 13 predicted proteins | sample Bog_T0_3_FD_202130 | JGI IMG/M metagenome (GOLD analysis project Ga0302320, IMG submission 202130) | Peat permafrost microbial communities from Stordalen Mire near Abisko, Sweden - Bog_T0_3 | ecosystem: Environmental > Terrestrial > Soil > Wetlands > Peat | place: Sweden: Abisko, Stordalen Mire...
CGAGCCTTAAGACGGCTCTCAGCCGGAAAGCTTTCAAGCGGCTTCAGCCGCAAACAGGCGACTTTCAGTCGCAACGTCAACCCACCACCTTTAAGGTGGTGGTCGTTGAGCGAGGCATAGCAAGAATGGACGACTTGATTATCGCCTTGCTTTCAGGTGCCGCTGAGCTACTCTTTGAGGTGTTCTTTCAGTGGATCGCGGAGGTGCTTACCGGGTTCGTGATCCGATCGGTAAAGGAAGCAGCGAAGGGATCAAAACCTGTAAGCCCGATACTGGCAGCTGTGGGATATCTATCACTCGGCGTGGTGTTCGGAGTCGTAAGCGTGCTCCTTCTCCCTCATCCGATTTTCCATCCTTCCAGACTTCACGGTGTCAGCCTATTGATAAGCCCACTCGTTACAGGCTTGATCATGTCGCTGACGGGTGTTGTTCGTCGAAGAAAGGGCGGATCCTCCATTCGCCTGGAGAGCTTCGGCTATGGGTTTGCCTTTGCCTTTGGGATGGCACTTATTCGCGTCCTCTTCGTGAGGTAGACCGACCTTCGTGACGATCTCCGAGTTGCCGGTGATACAGGGGAACCGTCAGAATCCGGGACTGACGGGTTGGGGTTCGAGATCCCCCGGTCCCCAAAAGCGAGGGACCGGGGGCACCCTCATCCTGGGTTGAGCGGATCCCCGAGACCGGGGCCACGCGCCAAAATATCTCCATCCGCCCGTCAATTTGAACGCTACAATCAGTGCGTAATTATCACCATCTATCCATCTACCGTGAGTGACAGTTCATTTGGCAGCTGGTTGCTCGTTTTGGAGGATTCAAGATGACTCGTTTCAGGAATATCACTGTACTTTCAGCGGTGCTTGGCGTCTCGACGGCTATGTGGGCCGATTTCAGCTACGAGCAGACAACCCAAGTCACAGGCGGATCCATTCTGCAGATGGTCAAATCCCTCGGCGCATTCAGTTCATCTGCCCGCAAGATCGGTGATCCCCAACTTTCCACCTTCTATCTCAAAGACAACCGCATGGCCACCGTAACAGCCGAGTCCGCTGTCATCTTCGATCTGGACAAGGAAACCGTCACGCACGTTGATTTACAGAAGCACACGTGGTACGCCATCACCTTTGAACAAATGCGGCAGAACATGGAAAAGTTTCGCGCCAAGATGGAAAAGAGCCAGACCAAGATGAGCGACGCTTCCGCCCCAACCGCCGATATCAGCTTCGACGTGAAAGTCCGCAGTACCGGCGCGCAGAAAACCGTGAGCGGGTTGCCAACTACCGAGGCCATCCTGTCCATGGCGGTGAACGCCGTCAATACCAGAACGCAGCAGGCGGGCGCAATTGCCATCACGAACGACATTTGGTTGACACAAGAGATCTCTGGCTACTCCGAGTTGCGCGCCTTCCAGATGCGAATGGTGGAGAAGATTGCGATGAATATGGGGTCAGGTATGGATCTGAGCCGTATGCTGGCCCAGAACCCTGGCGCAGTGCAGGCCATGGCCGACTTGGCCAAGGAGATGCAGAAGCTCAAGGGCATTCCCGTCTACCAGGTGATGCGCGTGGGGACTACGGTCGACGGGAAGCCGATACCGGCCGCCTCTGAAGCGCCGCTGCCCTCCAATAACGGTCCGCAAGCTCCTTCCGGCGGCGAAATAGCCAAACAAGGGGCGGGTTCCATGCTCTCCAGCGCATTACCGTTTGGCGGGTTTGGTGGCTTTGGCCGCAAGAAGAAAACCGACGACAAAACGGCAACCCAGGATCAGGACGCGAGCGCGGCACGAAAGAATCAGAACGCCGTTCCCTCCATTCTGATGGAAACACAGACTACCTCGGCGAACTTCAGTTCCGCTCCGGTCGAAGCATCGCACTTCGACGTCCCCGCGGGATTCAAACAGGTCAACGCGCCTGATACTTCTTTCTGATTGAAAGCATCGGGGAAAAGACTGATTGCCTGCTCTCCCATACGCCTTGTTTCGCAAGACCAGCCTCAGTCCGCCTCTAAAGCAGCGAGGATTTCCTCGCCAATCGGCTCGAAAGCAGCCACGAGAGGAGCGAAGTCAACAGAGCGCCAGCGACCCAGCTTGCAGCTTCCAAATCCCTGAAAGCGCGGACCGATATTACCGGCGCCGAAATCACCTGCATCGACAGGCTGGTCAGCGACCAACCGGCCGCCAAACCATGCGCAAACTCGAGACCACTCCAACCTAGAACAGCCAGAGCCAGCAGAATCCCCGGAATCGCACGCTTCCACGGGAAAGGGATCGGAGTCGGAGCGACGGTAACCGCCGCCTCTTCCTGCACGCGCTCCATCACCGACGTAAAAAAACCGGAGGAGGGAACGATCTCGTCCTCGCTCCCGAGAATCTGGTCAATCGCCCGGTCAAGATCAGGATTGGAATCCTGAGTGAGCCTAATTCGGGTTTGATCCGTCCTCATCGAGTTCATTGAGCGCCCCTCCTTCCCGTTCCAATTCCAGCTTCAATATTTGCTGCTGAGTCCAGATTCATCCCGGTATCCAAAGTCGCGAAATCCGGGGCCGCGTCCCCGGCTTCCCCATGCAGGGCTTCCAAATGCGGGAAACGTCGTCGAAGCAGGGCCCGAGCACGCGAGAGGCGCGCCTTCATGGTTCCTTCCGGTATTCCCATCGTCGCCGCCGCCAGACCCAGGTCCATCTCCTGAAAATAGAACAGGATCACGGGCTCACGATAGCGCGGCGGAAGGGCTAGCACCGCCCGGCGTACGGTCTCCGCGCTCTCTTCCGTCGCCATGGCATGAAACTGTCTTGCGGCGCGGGAGGGTTCTTTCGCCGCGTCCAACGGTAAATCCACCGGTGGGAACCGCTTTAGCTCCGTGCGGTACACATTGGCCGCCAGTGAAAAAAGCCAGGTAGAAAAGCTGGACTCCCTCCGCCACTGCGCCAAGCCTCTCCAGGCACGCAGAAAAGCCTCTTGAGCCATCTCCTCTGCCCTTGAACGGTCGCGGCAATAGCGCCAGGCCATGTTCACCAGCGGTCCCTGCCAGCGGCGCACGATGCCCGCGAACGCGCGAGCATCTCCGCTCAGCACACGCTCCACGTCGGCCAGGTCGGCAGTCGGATTGTTGGCTCTCAGGCTCAAATCCTGCCCTCTGTCTGGGAAGACAAGCAGAAATTCAAACTGGTTGCATTATCTTGCCGCACAAAGCGCGCAAACAAAATGCAACCACTCTCCGCTTCCTCTGGTCCCACCGTTTGCAAGCAGAAATCGCAAGGTTTTTGAAACAGGAGGATTGTATGGCAAATCTGGTTTTGCAGTGGTTTCACTTTTTCACCAGCCCCGAAGATGCGCTTCTGGGCAGTGGCATGTGGATCTTTCTCTCGGTAGGGGCTGTCGCGTTGTTTGTCGTCTTCATCCCCACGGTGACCTGGATTGACAGCCGCCGCAAAGAACGCGAGGCTTACTACAAGGCAGAGACCGTTCGCCGCATCACTGAATCCTCGCCCGACGGAGCCAACGCCGCGCTCGAAATGATGCGAGAAGAGGGCAGGCAAGAGCAGATCAGGACCCAGGAAGGACTCAAAATCGGCGGGCTCATCACGCTTGCCGTGGGTGTGGCGCTGGTCATCTTCCTGCGTTCGCTCCTCGGCGGTCAATCCGCCTATTTGTGCGGACTGATCCCGGGATTCATTGGAGCAGCCATGCTCGGCTATGTCTATTATCTTGCTCCGCCTGTGAAGTAAGCGTCGGCAACGACTGCGGGCTCACCACGATTGATCCGACCCCTAAAGGTAGTGATTGGCTTCCCAACCTTTCCGCAGAAAGCGCGGAAAGGTTGGGGCATGGAAGTCTACTGCAACAGCCAAAATCCTCTAACCAAACTGCCCGCAGCGAAGACGTGCGGGCTCAGGCTTCCTTCCTGACCTGCATTGAAAATCGCCCGCTTGCGTGAATCGAAGCTCCGAGCTGCACCATCCAAACAATAGTTGTTTGAACGACTATATCCCGATGGCGCCGCTTTACCGCTGAAACATCGGTCAACTCGAGTGGAGAGGATTTTCCCTATGGCCGCAAACGCACTTCGTCAGCCCACGATCTTTCTACCCCATGGCGGAGGGCCTTGCTTCTTTATGGATTGGACTTGGGGCCCTGCCGACACCTGGAATCGAACGAAGCACTTTCTTGAAGGGCTCGCCGCCACGCTTCCCGAGCCTCCAAAGGCGATTCTCGTAGTGAGCGGCCATTGGGAGGAGCAAGCCTTCACCGCCAGTACGGCTCCCCATCCCGAGCTGATCTTCGACTACTCCGGGTTTCCCGAAGAGACCTATCGCCTGACCTGGCCTGCGCCTGGCGCTCCGGATCTGGCTCGCCGTGTTGCGGGTTTGCTCGGAGAGGCGGGGTTGCCTGCAGGCACCGCTCCCGGCAGAGGATTCGATCATGGGATCTTTGTCCCTTTGAAAGTGGTCTTCCCAGAGGCGAAGATTCCCGTCGTGGCGCTTTCGCTTTACCTTTCCTCGTCTTCCCGGAACGCCAATACGTTTGATCCCGCGCTTCATCTGGCCGCCGGGCGGGCGCTGGCCTCGCTGCGCGACGAAGGTGTATTGCTCATCGCTAGTGGGATGAGCTTTCACAATCTGCGTGCTTATCTGCAACCAAAGACCCTGCCGCGAGCCCGGGAGTTCGATACGTGGCTCACTGCGGCGGTTGAGTCGCCTGCCCCGGAACGCGAGAGATTCCTGACCGGATGGCACGATGCCCCTTTTGCGGAGTTTGCCCATCCGCGCGAAGAGCATTTGATCCCGCTGATGGTCGCAGCCAGTGCGGGGGGCGAGGCGCCGGGTCGGCGCATCTTCACGGACGAGCCGATGGGCGCGGCAATCAGTGCTTACCGCTTCGACTGATCAGACACAGCGATCTGACCGATTGACCCGGCCCTTAGAGCGAAACCAGAGTTCCTGTGGCCCGGTAAATCTCCCGCTGGGTCGCCGCGCCCTGGTGGTTGCGTCGGCTCTGATGCAGTGCCTTCGAGATACACCCACTCTGGTTTCGCTGTAAAAGGGGTGATTGGCTTCCCATCCTTCCGCAGAAAACGCGGACGGATGGGCATGGAGCACATGGGCTTGCGGGCAGGATCAATTGTGAACGGGAAACAGGACACGGGAACAATGCCAAAAGTACGGACCATCAAAAACCGGGAATACTGTGAAGCACCAAGCTCATTGCCGCCGCGCCCACGATCAGCCAGGTGGGATTGACGCGAAATCGAATCAGAAGCAGTGCGCAGATGATCGCGATCCCCCAGGTGAAGGTATCCACCAGCGATGCCCGCCCGAGTGGAATCGACACGGCAGCCATCAAGCCAACGGCGGCGGCGTTGACTCCATCCAGAAAACCGCTCGCCAGTTTCGAACGTCGGATGTGCTCCACCCATGCTGCTGCGAGCCCTGCCATGAGGAAGGAAGGCAGGAAGATGGCGAGGGTCGCAACCGCCGCTCCGCTCCAGCCCCGCAGCAGGAATCCGAGAAACGTCGCCGTAGCAAAGACAGGCCCCGGCGTGAGTTGCCCGGCTGTGACTGCGTCCAGCAGTTGCTGCGACGTAACCCAATGGAGGCGATTCACCAAGTCTGCCTGCAAAAAAGCGAGCAGCACATATCCCGAGCCAAAAACCGTCACGCCGAGTTTCAGAAACACGCCGAGGATCGGGAGAAGGCCAATGCCCCCGGCGACAGCCCCCGCGCTCGCCAGCGTAATCCGTGGGAAGCTGAGAACTGCGGCGAATTTGCGGGTCGGGCTGTGCGGCCCGGCATTCGCTCTATGGGATAGAGATAACCCCCCCGCCCCAAGCAGAACGAGCAGCGGGTGGACTCCGAGGGCAGCCAATGCGCCGCAAACAATACCCAGCGCGGCCAAGGGGAGGGCGCGCCAAGCCGAGCGTCCGAGGACCCAAATTGCTTGAGCGAGAATCGCGAGCATGACGGGCTTGGCGGCATAGAGCAGCCCCTGGGCAAGGTGCAGACCGCCAAAGCGGGCATAAGCCCAAGCCAGCGCGAGTGTCGAGAGGGATGCCGGCAGAATGAAGCAGACGCCGGAGATCAACAGTCCAGGCCAGCGCCGTCGGGTAAACCCCAGCGCCATGGCCACCTGCGTGGAGCCTGGGCCGGGCAGGAGGTTGCAGGCGCCTACCAGGTCGAGGAAGCGCTCCTGGTTCATCCAGCGCCGCTTTTCCACGGCTTCCTTTTGCATAAGGGTGAGATGGGCGGCCGGTCCGCCGAACGCCGTGCATCCCAGGCGCAGGAAGAGGCGCGCTAGTTCTGCGAGAGAAGTAGGAGGAGGGGTCTCAGGCGGGGAGCTAGACACGGGAATTTCCATAGCGCTGACCGGATCTTAGCGTTCCCCGCCCTGATACCACTGCCGCCTGCGCCCGAACTGCAACCCGGCATCGACAAGGACGGCGAGCGTGCCAAAGATCATGCAAAGCTCAGTCCGGGCCTCGTGCAAAAAGCTGAGCAGCCCATAGTGGGACAGCTTCATCAAGGCGAAGGGACCGAACTGCCTGCCCAGCAAAACGGGGAGTTTCGTGGTGAGGAGCGCACTCAGCATCACCATCAGCAACATCAACGCGGCGTCTCCGGCATAGATGTTCACGGCGATGAAGAGGCCGCCGACGATTTCCAGGCAACCGACGAACGGGGCCAGGATCTGTGGGAAGGGAATTCCGATAGCGGCGAACATACCGACGCCTAGTTCATTGGGGAGCAGAAACTTGAGGGTGCCTTCGAGCATAAACACAATGCCTACAATCACTCGGACGAGGATCATCGGCAACTCTCGGCGCATTCCGGCCTCCCGGCCCCGGCGACCCCGCGAAGTCTTTTCGATTCGTACGAAAAGGCGAGCATGAAGCCGGATATGCAAAAGCATACCTCAGCGAGCTAAGGCAACGGGAAGAATCCGGACAATACTGTACCGATTCGGGAATCCGACGAAATAGCATCCATCCCAGATTACTCCGACAGGAGTGGCGGCGAAGCCCTCAGGAGACCTGCCGCGGTTCCGCGGCCACCGTCAAAAGCGGCTCGATGGCTGAGACGAGCGAGTCCGGACTCGTCGAAGGCGCGAATCGGGCGATCACTCGACCTCGCCGGTCAACAAGAAATTTGGTGAAATTCCACTTGACGGCAGTGGTCCCTAACAGGCCTCGTTTGGACTTCTTCAGGAACTGAAAGAGGGGATGGGCCTTCGGTCCGTTCACTTCGACTTTGGCGAAAAGGGGGAAATCGATGCCGTAGGTCTGTTGGGCAAAGGCGCAGATCTCGGTCTCGTTGCCCGGCTCTTGGGAGCCAAATTGATTGCAGGGAAAGCCCAAAACCGAAAAACCTCGGGCATTCAACGTGTCCTGCAGACGCTGCAGGCCTGCAAATTGTGGAGAGAAGCCGCATTGGCTGGCGGTATTGACGATGAGCAGCACCTGCCCGCGGAAGGAAGAGAGGCAGAGCGCCTGTCCATCCGCCAGGGTGGCGTCAAAATCGTAAACTCCAGAATTGGAAGGCAGCGCCATGAAAAACCTCTGAGGATGTTGGATGTCCTGTGGGCCTCAGGCGCGTCTAAAACCTCGAACCACGCAACGCAAGAGTTGGATGCAGTCCCAACCCGCTCCGTTCCGGTAGACTGTATTGGGTCCTTGAGGGATCTTTTCGTGTCCGCGGGAGCCAAATGCGGCAGGAAATCCAGGGGAGACACGGTTAACAGGCCGCGAGGCTTCCCCGCAGTTTGGGCGGGGAGGGTACGGTCCAATATAATCAGTCTTTCGTCAACGTAATGCCAGATTTTTCCGTAGTGAGGGTGTGCATATTCTTCCCGTGAAGCGTTACCATGGACCGCACCAGTTTTCGTGCTCGCCGCTGGGCTCCAGCCCGGTGAAGACCCGGCACACTTCCACCCGTCGCGCCTTCGGGACTGCGAGTCGCTTGCTGCGTGTCCTGTCGATCGCGACGCTGGTCTGTACGACCGTCGCACTCCAGGCTCAGCAGCCGCAGACCATTGACTCGATCCGGGTCATCGGCAACCGGCGCATTCCCAAGGAAACCGTGCTGGCGCGTCTGTTTACGCACCCCGGCGACACCTACGATCCGGTTTCCATCGAGCGCGACTTCAATTCGTTGTGGAACACCTCTTATTTCGAGAATCTGCGTATTGAGCGCGAGGATACGGAAAAGGGCATCATTCTCGACATTTTCGTGAAGGAAAAGCCCACGATCCGCGAGATCAACTATAAGGGCCTGAATGCCGTTTCCCAGTCCGATGTCTTGGATCGTTTCAAAAAGGAAAAGGTCGGCCTAACGGTCGAAAGCCAGTATGACCCGACGCGCATCAAGCGGGCCGAGACGGTGCTCAGGGATATTCTGTCCGAACACGGGCACCAGTTTGCGACCATCAAGACCGAGGTCAAGACGATTCCGCCGGCTTCGGTGCAGGTGAACTTCAATATCAAGGAAGGCCCCACCGTAAAGGTCGGTCAGATTCGCTTTACAGGGAACGAGCACTTGAGCAGCCTCAAGCTTCGCCGCTCGATGAAGAACCTGAAGCCGATTGGCATTCCTTATTCGATCATTCTTGAAAATCTGTTCTCGCAGACCTTCGACGCCTCCAAGCTTGAAGAGGACACCGAGCGTGTTCGACAGGCATATCGCGACAAGGGTTACTACAACGCCGCCCTCGAAGAGCCGAAGACACAGATCCGCGATCAGGGCGGCTTGAACATGTTCACCTTCCGCCCCAACAAGGGCAAGCGCATCGACATCCTCATGCCTGTTGAAGAAGGCGACCGCTACAAATTGGGCTCCATCACGTTTACCGGCAACAAGGCCGTGAAGAATGTGAAAGCGCTGCGCGCAACCTTTGCGGTGAAGGACGGAGAGTATTTCAACGCCACCTTGGTCGGCAAGGGGCTCGAAGGCTTGAAGAAGGCCTACGGCCAGATGGGCTATATCAACTTCGGCGCCATTCCCAAGCCTGTTTTCGACGAAGAAAAGAAGACGGTTTCGCTTCAGGTGGATATCGACGAAGGCAAGCCCTTCTTCGTCTCTCGCATCGAGTTTACGGGCAACACCGTGACCCGTGACAAGGTCATCCGTCGCGAACTGATGCTCGATGAAGGTTCGGTCTACAACTCGAATCTTTGGGAATACAGCCTTCTGCGCCTCAATCAGTTGGAGTACTTCGAGCCGTTGAAGGTGGACCAGGACTCCGAAGCGCATCAGGACTCGGATGCCGGCACCGTCGACCTGTTGTTGAAGGTGAAGGAAAAGGGCAAGAACTCGATTGGACTGAACGGCGGAGTCAGTGGTCTGTCCGGCGCCTTCCTGGGTGTCAACTACCAGACCAACAACTTCCTCGGATTGGGAGAGACCCTCAGCCTGCAGGGCAACCTCGGCAACGTCAGCCGTCAATTCATGTTTGGCTTTACGCAGCCCTATGTGCACAACCGCCCGTTGAATATGGGCTTCCAGCTCTTCAATACCAAGCAGGATTTCAACGCGGCCAAGAACTATCAGGCTGGGGCGAGTGTCTCGGCAAACCTTTCGGCCGCTCAAAAGTCTCTGACGCAGAACTATAACCAGGCTTCTACCGGGATGAACTTCTCGGTCAGCTATCCGCTTCGTCGCCACGCCTTCCAGCGTGTCGGTTTCACGTATGCGCTGAGCAAGTCTTCGATTACTGCCTTCAGCACAGCTTCGCAGACCTTCTTCCAGACGATTAGTTTCCGCTCTGGAATTCAAGGATCGAATGCTCTGAACGGCATCATTAGTAGCTCCGCATCGTTCAGTTACATGTACAACACGGTCAACAACCCGCAACGGCCGCGCACGGGCAAGGAATATACGGCGTTGTTGCAGGTGGCCGGACTCTACGGCAACGTGCGGTACTATACCCCGTCTCTGGCCTACAAGGCCTTCTTCCCGATGCACTATTTGACTCCCTCGGCGAGTGGACGCAACGTGCTTGGCGTCCGAATGCAGATGAGCTACGTGCAGGGTTTTGGCGGCGATGTGGCGCCCCCGAACAACCGCTTCTATTCGGGCGGCGAGAATGAATTGCGCGGCTTCGACATTCGCAGCGCCACTCCTTATGGCTATGTGCCGAGTCGCGCGACGGTGCAGCTGACCAATCCGGATGGATCGCCTTGCGTTCCGCGCGATCCGAACAATCCGCAACTGAGCCAGTGCATCAATATTGCATTGCCGGTGTATGGGGTCGCCTCCATCGGTGGCGATACCAACTTCAACTCCAACCTTGAGTACCGGATCCCGATCGCTGGACCTGTGACCTTCTCGTTCTTCAACGACTTCGGCATAGACGTCGCTACGAGCAGGGGTCAACTCAAACAGAGTCCCGAAGGCTTTGCATCGCTGACCGCGCCCCTGTATGGTTGCCCGGTCTACAACAATGGATCCTGCCAGGGCGGCATCCCTGGTGCGCTGGTGGGCTTCCAGCGGGATATTCGACCCGTTGCCGGCACCAACTTCGTGCCCCGCATGTCTACGGGCGCCGAGCTAGCGGTGATCATGCCGATCATCAATGCTCCGTTCCGACTCTACTATGCGTACAATCCACTGCGTCTGTATGAGCGGCCACTCTGCAACGATGTGACGCTGGGAACCAATAAGGGAAGCTGCACCGCCGAGTTGATTACCCGCGACATGTTCCCCACCGGCGGCGCCGGCGACTACACGTACCAGGAAGCCATCCAGGCCTACGGATCGCGCTACCTGTTCCGTGAGCCGCGCAAGACCTTCCGCCTGACAGTTTCAACGACCTTCTAGGTCTCTGACCGTGCAATTCTGTTCCTTGGTTCGTGCCTTCCCAGGTCTCAAAATCGAGACCTGGGGCACCCATCGTTGGTACAACTTCAAGCGGTCAGAGACCTAGTATTCAGGCCATGTGATTCGGTAGTCACTCATGAAAAAGTGCGGGCGAGGACGCCCGCTTAGGGTTGAATGGACTGAAAACCGAGGGCCGCTCCAATGGAGCGGCCCTTGGTTCATTGGGCGCACGCGAAGATCGCCAAACCCAAGTAACGAAGGTGTATCCGAGCTATTTTGCGCGAAAGGACCCGCCGCAGATCCCGGTGGGCGGCGAATGTAGCGTGATGGGTAACGTTTGACGCTCCTAGATAGGGAACTTATAATCCAACGTGTCCCTGTACCCGTTTCTGACCGCGTCTGTTGCTGGACCTGTTCGACGCGGAGGCACCTGAAAAGGCCAAGGGCCTATTCCAGCCAAAGGTTCAGTTCGCGCCAAGGCGCGTCCAATCCGTAGAAAATCCGAAGGAGTTCCCGATTCAAATGAAGCGCACTTATGCACTCATTGCTACTCTGGCCTTGGGCACTGTCCTGAGCGCCGCCGCCCAAACCACGCCCGCTGCAGCGGCGCCTTCCGGCCCTGCCAAGGTCGCGGTTATCGCTTTCCAGGCTGCTGTCAGTCAGACCAACGAATTTCAGCGCAACTTCGCCGATCTGCGCAAGAAGTTCGAACCCAAGATGGCCCAACTGAAGACCGCCAGTGACGAGATCGAGTCTCTCACCAAGCAGCTTCAGGTGCAGGGCGACAAGCTGAGCGAAGCCGATCAGGCCGCCAAGGCTCGCGTCATTGAAGAAAAGAAGAAGCAGGCGCAGCGCCTCTCCGAAGACTCCCAGACCGAGTACCAGCAGCAGGTTCAGGAAGTCTTCAACACCGTCGCCTCCAAGGTCGGCGAGGTTCTCGTGTCTTACGTGCAGGCCCAAGGCTACACCGTGGTTCTGGATGCCACCCAGCAGCAGCAGCAGGCACCCGTGGTGCTTTATGCCGCTCCTTCGAGCGATATCACCCGTGCGGTCATCGATGCTTACAACGTGAAGTCCGGTGTACCCGCTCCTGCAGCTCCCGCAGCACCTGCTGCCAAGGGGCCCGCAGCAAAGTAACTTGTTGATCTGGGCCTTCCATTGCGTGATTGGCTTCCCATCGTTTCCGCAGAAAACGCGAAAAGGATGAGGCACGGAGCGCATGAATTCGCGGGCAGGATCAACCAAGGCAAAGCCAAGCAAAAGGCCCCGTTCGCGGGGCCTTTTGCTTGGGCGCAGAAGCCTGCAGCCTGGCGCTTCGAGATCGAGGAAATGTAAGCTCCGGCTGTAGGCGAAATTCATGAAACCGTGGTTTGACGCTCCTAACCGGCCCTCCTATAATCCACAGTAGTTCCCGCAGACGCCTGCGTCCGCGCCTACGCTTGTGTCTGCCCATTCCTTGGGGGTGGGTTTCCCGGAGAAATACCGCGAGGTTGCTCAGGATGCACAGGATTGGCCTCGGCAAGATCGCAGACAGCCCGCTGGAATTTCGAAGGAGTTTCTCACACCCATGAAGCGTTCGCTTGCATTCGTTGTTACGCTGGCCTCGGGCCTGGTCCTGAGCGCAGCTGCTCAAACACCGGCCGTTCCGGCCGCGCCCGCCGGCCCGACCAAGATTGCCATTGTTGCTTTTCAGGCGGCTGTGGCGCAAACCAATGAGGGCCAGCGCAACTTTGCCGACCTGCAGAAGAAATACGAACCCAAGCGCGCGCAGCTGAAGACGCTCAGCGACGAGATCGACAACCTCAAGAAGCAACTGCAGGCTCAGGGCGACAAACTCACCGATGGCGAACGCGCCACGCGCTCCAAGACCATCGATGATAAAGAGAAGCAGCTGCAGCGCTCCGCCGAAGATGCTCAGAACGATATGAACCAGGAGATGCAGGAGCTTTATAACAACCTGGCCTCGAAGGTTTACGACGTCATGGCTTCGTATGCGCAGGAAAACGGGTACACGCTGGTGCTGGACATCGCGCAGCAGCAGAACCCGGTCCTCTATGCCACCCCGGCCAGCGACATCTCCAAGGCGATTGTGGTCGCCTATAACGCGAAGTCCGGTGTATCGGCTCCTGCCGCTGCTCCACAGGCTCCCGCCGCTCACTAGAGCATTTTGCCAATGGTGGAGACCGGAATCGTGATCAGCTTCCCACCCCTTTCCGCAGAAAGCGCGAAAAGGATGAGGCGCGGAGACCTTTAGCAAAGGCCAAAATGCTCCAGCCATTTGTTCTTCTTTCAACAGGGGTCCGCGAAGCGCGGGCCCCTGTTTGGCTTCAGACAGGCGCAGGCTTTCCCGGTGGTTTGCGACCTTGGAAATATATTCCCATTTTTCGGCCGACCCTGTGGAAAAAACTGTGGAAGAAATCTGCCCGGCTACACGAAAATAACCTGGATTCAGGCTTGCGCAAACCCCCAGGTATTTGGTACAAAGTGTAAACCTTTTTAAATCAATGAGTAAGAAAAGATTATCTGAGGGCATTCTGGCCTTGACAGGCAAAACCGCAAAAAGCGCGCCTTCGCGCGCTTTCCACAGATGAACATGAACAAGACGTGACTAAAGGATCAGATTGATAGCGGGCAACGGCTACTTTCCGGAGTCTTCGCCGATGCGCAGAACCGCGAGAAAGGCCTCTTGGGGAATATCCACTTTGCCGATCCGCTTCATGCGCTTCTTTCCCTCTTTTTGCTTCTCGAGCAGCTTGCGCTTGCGGCTGATGTCGCCGCCATAACACTTGGCCAGCACATTTTTGCGCAATGCTACGACCGTTTCGCGGGAGATGATCTTGGCACCAATCGCGGCTTGAATCGCTACCTCGAATTGCTGGCGGGGAATCAGCTCCCGCATCTTGGATACCAGAGCTTTGCCTCGTTCGTAGGCAAAATCCTTGTGCACGATGATCGAAAGCGCATCGACCGGCTCGCCGCCGACCAGAATATCCATCTTCACCATGGGGGAAACCCATTCGCCGGCCAACTGGTAGTCCAGAGACGCATAGCCGCGCGATACGGATTTGAGGCGATCGTAGAAGTCGAGCACGATCTCGTTCAGAGGCAATTCATAGGTGAGCAGGACGCGGCTGGAAGTGACGTACTCGAAATTGATTTGCCGTCCGCGCTTTTCTTCCACCAGCTTGAAGATTCCGCCCACATATTCTTCGTTGGTAAGGATCTTTGCGTTGATCACCGGCTCGCGGATCTCCGCGATATTCGTGGAGTCCGGCCAGCGCGAGGGATTGTCGACCTCCAGCACCGAGCCGTCGGTCAAGGTGATGTGGTAGCGGACGCCCGGCGCGGTGGTGATCAGATCTAGTTCGTACTCGCGTTCCAGCCGCTCCTGAATGATCTCCATGTGAAGGAGACCCAGGAAGCCACAGCGGAAGCCAAAGCCCAGCGCGGCGGAGCTTTCAGGCTCAAAGAAGAACGAAGCGTCGTTGAGGCGCAGCTTCTCCAGCGCATCGCGCAGCAGTGTGTGCTCGTGGGAATCCACTGTGTAAAGCCCGGAGAAAACCATGGGCTTGAGTTCTTCAAAGCCCGGCAACTGGCTTAATGCCGGGTTCTTGTCGTCGGTCACCGTGTCGCCAATTTTGGTGTCGGCAAGATTCTTGATGGTGGCTGCAAAGAACCCCACTTCTCCGGCGCGCAACTCGGCGATCTCGACGGGCTTGGGCATCAGCACGCCCATGGAGTCCACATCGTAGGTGTGCCCATTGGACATGAAGCGGATCTTCTGGCCTTTTTTCAGCGTGCCCTGCATGACGCGGACGAGCACGATGACGCCCCGGTAGGCGTCGAACCACGAGTCGAAGATCAGAGCCTGCAGAGGGGCCTCAGGATCGCCCGTAGGGGGCGGCAGGCGCTTTACGATGGCCTCCAGAACCTCGGCGATGCCCACGCCTGTCTTGGCGCTCACGGCAATGGCGTCGGTGGCGTCCAGGCCCACGGCCTTCTCGATGGCTTCCTGGGTGCGGACGATATCGGCCGAAGGCAGATCGATCTTGTTGATGACCGGAATGATCTCCAGCCCGTGGTTGATCGCCAGATAGGCATTGGCGAGTGTCTGCGCCTCGACGCCCTGGCTGGCATCCACCACCAGCAGCGCGCCCTCGCAGGAGGCAAGGGAGCGCGAGACTTCATAACTGAAGTCGACGTGTCCGGGCGTGTCGATCAGATTCAGTTGGTACATGTTCCCGTCCTGCGCTTTGTACATCATGCGCACGGCGTGGGCTTTGATGGTGATGCCGCGCTCGCGTTCCAGATCCATGGCGTCCAGGATCTGGGCCTGCATCTCGCGGCCGGTCACCGAGCCCGTGAATTCCAAAAGGCGGTCGCTCAGCGTCGACTTTCCATGGTCGATGTGGGCAATGATGGCGAAATTTCTGAGGAAGCGTGAGTCCATGAGGGGGGTCGACGGAGGGCGATTTGCGACCAGCTGGGCGCAGCGCCTCCAGGTCATAGCTTATCATCGGCATAGGTTCCTTCGGGCTGTTTCCGCGCAGAGGCTTCAACATCATCCATGACTAAGAGATTGAGTCGCTATTCTGTCTACGCATCGGCGCTGCTGGCTTTGTCTCTGGCCGGGTGCTATCCGTCTCAACCCGCGATGACTGCAGCGGCAGAGAAAGCACAACCCACCGCTCCTGCTTTGCTCCAGGCGAAGCCGGCTTCCCCAGTCGCGCAGGCCTCCGCGGATGAGTCCACTCCCACGGTGCGGGAGCAGAAGATTCGCATTCTCATCCAGCAGGTAGAAGAGGCATACGCCAGGGGCGAAGCCAACTATCGCAAGGGCAAACTGCCCGAAGCCAAAGTGGAATTCGACCGAGCCGTCGATCTGATGCTTGCCAGCGGCATCGACATCCGCGCTGAGGCGAAGCTTGAAGAAGAGTTCGAGCGGGTCATCGACGGCGTCAATGGGATGGAGATGGAAGCGCTCAAGCAGGGCAACGGGTTTGAAGCCAAGGCAGAGCCCTCTCCGGCCGATGTGGCCAGCGATGTCACTTTTGTGGTGGATCCCAACCTGGTAGCCAAAGCGAAGGAGGAATTGGCGACGACCAAATCCGATCTTCCGCTGGTGGTGAACGACTACGTGGCGGCCTTCATCAACTTCTTCGCCAACACGCAGAAAGGTCACAACACGCTCCTGCACTCCTTCCAGCGCGGCGGCCGCTACAAGGCAATGATCGAGCGGGTCATGGGTGAAGAAGGGGTCCCGCAGGATCTGATCTACCTTGCGGTGGCCGAGTCGAGCTTCAACCCGCGGGCAATGAATGCCAAGTCTCATGCCGGCGGCATGTGGCAGTTCATGCCCACCGGCAGCTATGGACTGGCGCGCAACACCTATGTGGACGAGCGCTTCGATCCGGAGAAGTCCACGCGCGCTTACGCCCGGTACATGAAATTCATCTATAGCCAGCTGGGCGACTGGTACCTGTCGATGGCGGGCTACGACTGGGGTACGGGGAATGTGCAGCGCGCCGTGCAGAAGACCGGCTACGCGGATTTCTGGGAGCTATATAAGCGCAACAACCTGCCGGGCGAGACCAAAAACTATGTGCCCGAGATCCTGGCAGCCATCATCATCGCGAACCACCCAACCCAGTATGGGTTCGACGACGTGACTCTTGATCCGCCGGTTCTGACCGACACGGTGACCATCAACTATTCCGTCGATATGCACCTCGTCTCGGATATCGTGCAGGCGCCGATGGAAGAGATGACGGCATTGAATCCAAGCTTACTGCGAGCGGTGACCCCGCCCGATACGTCGTTCGATCTGCATTTGCCGGCAGGTACCGCGTCGATGTTCGAGGCAGCGATCGCTCGAGTTCCAGAGGCCAAGCGGACGGCATGGCGCTACCATCGCCTTCAGCCCGGCGAGACACTCGCTGTGGTTGCGCATCAGTTCCGCGTGACTCCGGCGGACTTGGCAGACGTGAATCAACTCAAGGAGAGCGATGCTCTCGAGGGTGTTGAAGCGCTGGTGGTGCCGACGGCACCTGTAACCATTGCGAGTACCCGTACACAAATGTATACAGTGCGCAAGGGAGACACGTTAGTCACCATTGCCGATCGATTCGGTGTCTCGCTCGAGCAACTGCGGCGCTGGAACAAGCTGACCGGCTCGAAGGTGGAACCGGGGAAGCGTCTGCATGTGGGAGACGCTGCGAACGTGCCTCATGCGTCTCGCACGCGTCGTGGTTCGGCAGCTACGAAGTCTGCGGGGCCTGGTGAAAAGGCGCGTGAAACCAGCTCGGCGAAGGGACACACGACGAAATCTAAACTTTCTTCTTCGTCGCAGAATGAGTCAGCGCCGAGCACCAAGCAAGGCGCAGGCACGACAGGCAAACACCATGCGACATCGACGAAACCCGCGACTGGAGCGAAGAACAGCAAACGCTCCGATGTTGTGAAGCGTTCTGATGTGAAGCCGTCGAAGAAGAAAAACATTCCGGCGACGAAATAAAAATGGCGAGGGACCTAATTCCATACTTGTCATTTGAGGGTGTTTGCGTGCAAGCTATTGCTACAATGGCTTCCGCGAACGGGATGTAGGTAACCGTTTTGCGAAGGATCAACTTGACCGACAAGCAGCGGAAGACCGCTGGAGGCAAACGGATGGAAGAAGTATTCAAGATGTACGCATTGGGAGACGGCGATCCGGGAAAAGAACCGGCCGAGCTCGACCCAGATCACGAGGAAGACTTCGAAGAAGACGATGACGAAATCGCGACGGTACTCACCTCTTCCGATGACGACGAAGAAGTGATCTCCGAGGCTGTCGTTGTTGTAGTCGACCAACCAGCAGGAAAGCCGGCCCGCAAAAAGGCCGCGAAGAAGCCAGCGAAGAAGGCCCCGGCGAAGAAGGCCGCGGTTGAAGCCGCTCCCGCCAAAGTTGTCGTAGCAGCTCCGGTCCCCGTGAAAAAGGCCCCGGCCAAGAAAGCTGCCGCGAAAAAAGTTGTGGTCAAGAAGGCCGCAAAGAAGTCCGCCGCAAAGAAGAGCACCACTGGCGTCAAAGGCGGAAAGGCCGTAGCCAAGAAGGCTGCAGTCAAGAAGGTCGCCAGCAAACCAAGCAAAAGAGGTACACCATTGGCCGTTAAGAAAGCAGCAAAGAAGGCGCCCGCCAAGAAGGCAGTCGCGAAGAAGGCTCCGGCAAAGAAGGCCGTAGCGAAGAAGGCAGTCGCGAAGAAG
>Ga0302320_10012273_pt1 | contig 18039 bp, 11 predicted proteins | sample Bog_T0_3_FD_202130 | JGI IMG/M metagenome (GOLD analysis project Ga0302320, IMG submission 202130) | Peat permafrost microbial communities from Stordalen Mire near Abisko, Sweden - Bog_T0_3 | ecosystem: Environmental > Terrestrial > Soil > Wetlands > Peat | place: Sweden: Abisko, Stordalen Mire...
GAACACTACGGAGATCTTCGGTCCGGTGCTTGCCATGCAGTCCTGCAACGATCTCGATGAGGCCATCGCGGTTATTGCGCGCAGCGCCTACGGCAATCAGGCGTCTATTTTCACGTCAAGCGGGGCGTCCGCGCGCAAGTTCCGTTACGAAGCGCCTTGCGGCAATATCGGCGTGAATATCGGGGTGGCTGCGCCGATGGCATACTTCCCGTTCAGCGGATGGAAAGACAGCTTCCTCGGGGTGCTGCATGGGCAGGGGCGCGACGGCGTTGAATTCTATACGGATAAGAAGGTCGTGGTGGAACGCTGGCCGAAGGAGTGGTCGCGCAAGTTCTGACGCCTGACAACTTCAATTCAGGAATTTTCTGGCGACAGCCACCAGTTGCTCGCCGCGGAACGGCTTGACGATCCATCCGCTGGCACCTGCGGCGCGCCCGGCCTGCTTCTTCTCGTCCTGCGATTCGGTGGTCAGCATCACGATCGGAATGAATTTACAGGACGGCAGCGCGCGCGCCTGCCGGATGAGCCCCAGACCGTCGAGCCTGGGCATGTTGAGGTCGGTAATCAGCATGTGCACGGGCGTTTGGGCAAGCTTTGCCATCGCGTCTACGCCATCCACGGCTTCGATGACGTGGTAGCCCGCATTGCGCAGGGTGAAGCTGATCATCTCCCGCATACTTGCGGAATCGTCGACGGTCAAAATGCTCTTACTCATGCACTGGCTTCCTTTTTGCGTCTAAAAAAACTCGATGTTATCGTCTTCTGAGCTGGCCTCTGCGCCGGCGCCCGCGGGGACAGTTTGCGCGAACTCCGGTTTTTGATTCAGAAGACGGTGGTGCACGTCGCGCTCGCTGGCCATGGTGTAAAGCTCAATGGCCGCCCCGGAATCGAACACAGCTGCGCCCGCGTGCCGGGTTTTAAGAGGAAAAATTTCTTTCCGCAGCCCGGCGATTCCAAGGGATAGAGTTTCGAGGCGCGTGGAAGCCACCGCGAGAAATTCCAGACTCTTATGGGCCTGTTCCAATCGATCTGCCTGGCGGCGCGAAAGAGCGGCGGCCGCATCGATCGTACGCTGCAATTCCTGCTGGGCGCGATCCACCGCATCCAGATCGCCCGCCAGCCGGGATTTCAAACTGGCCGCCCCGTCTTCACCGCTGATGCCGTTATCGGCCAGGCGCCCTATGGCAGCGAGCACCGCCGCCGTGTCGGCCACCAACGCGTTCGATTCGCGAAACATGGTGTGCATGTGGGTCGAAAGAACCCGCAGTGTCCGCCCCTCCTCGCCCAGCCATTCGGTTTTAATGATGGCATTCAGGGATTGCAGGTGCATGCGGAAATTGATCTCGCGTACCTGGTCCATCGAGCGGCAGACTTCGCCCGATGCCTCCATCGCGCGCCGCCACGAGCGCTGCGACTGTTCGCGCAGGCCGGCCCCGCGAGAGGTCACTTCCTCGAGATGGAGGAGGTGTTTTTTCAGGTTTTCAAAAGGGCTGGACAGGGACGATGGGCCGGCGGCGCCGCTCTGCAGATAGTGGACCGTCTCCGCCAGATGTCCGCCCTCGATCTTCAGACCGGCGAAGGCTTGTGAAAGTCCGTCGCGCACGGAGCGGATTTCGCCCATGACCATCTCGATCTGGGCGTGCTGCACGGCGAGGATTTGGTCGGCCCTGTCCGGCGATGCAGCCGATTCCGTGAGCGAGGCGCCGATATGTTCCAGCTTCTGGCGGACGATATCGCCAAACTGCATGTGGTAAATGGCTTCTCCCGCGTGACGTGAGATGGCGACTGTACGGGCCTCGGATTGTTCCAGCGCGCTCAAAGACGAATCGAGCATCTGCTGCGTGTCTTCGCAGGTGTCGCGCACGATAGGGCCGGTGCGGCCGGCAATTTCGCGAAGCTGATTCAGGTCGGCGGTTATCGCCTGAACCAGATGGGCGAGTTCCGTATGCGCCGACTCCGCGCGACTCTCGATCTCGTCGCCCAGTTCGCCGATCCGCCCGGCCAGTGTTCCTAATTCTTCGGAAAAGGCGCCAAATGTCTGTCTCGTAGCTTCAAGGCGCGCGCTCTCGACCCGAAAGCTGTACCCCGCTGTCCGCAGAAAAACCGCAATGGGCCTGATTTGTCGGCCCAGATGGAGCAACTGCCTTATCGCCGAACAAACCTCGACCAGCGAATTGAGCTCACGGCCGGTCTCCGCCAGCCCGCCGTGAAGTTTGTCGAGCAGAACGCTCGCTACCCCCATCGGTCCCGTCAGATTGCACTCGCCCAGGGTAGTCCGCATGGACGATGCCTGCGCCGCCGTGGTGCGCCCCAGTTCCGCCGCCCCGGCATAAAGAGCCTTCAGATCGTCCGCCAGCCGCAGAAAATCGGGTTCCGTTTCGCGAATCAGGGCGGCTGTGGAGTCGGCCAGTTTCGCCGCCTCGGCCTCAAAACTGCGCCCCCGCGCTGCCCAGCGCAGAAAGCCGGCATATATCTTCATCCTGTCAATCCAGCCCTCTGGATACTTATCGGATGTATTGGCCGAAGGATATAGAGCTGAGCCGCCCTTTTTCGCCTTTATGTTGAAGGCGCAGGCCGAAGGTAGACTTTTTCAGACCTACCGCCTGCTACAAGACCGGCGAGTCGTTCCCCAGCATAGCCCGGCGCACAATCTTAATCGGCGGCATCCCCTGGCTCAGGAACTTATTGTGGAATTCTTCGAGCGTAAAGGCCGCGCCGCGCGCCTTCCGGTAATCCTCGCGCAGTTTTAGAATCTCCAGCTTGCCCAGCGTGTAATACAAGTAGGTGGGATCGGACGTGCCGCGCTTCGTCTCTTTCACCGCGTTCGAACGCGTCTGGAAGCCTTCCTTCACAAAAAATTCAACCGCCTGGTCGAACGTCATCTTCCCGATGTGCATCTCGATTCCCACCACATACCGGGCATTGCGCAGCAGCGCGTCCTGCAACTGCCCCAAACGCAGTTTCAAATCGCCGTTTCCATAGCCCTCGTCGAGCATCATCTGCTCGCAGTAATGCGCCCAGCCTTCCATATAGGTGTTCGCGCCGATCAGCTTGCGTGCTTTCGAGGGCGCACGTTCCAGCCAGAGGCCCTGCAGATAATGCCCGGGATACGCCTCATGAATAGCCGTGCTGACGATTACGCCGCGATTGAAGCCCTGCATATATTCCTCGACGTCGCGCGCATTCAGGCCTTTGTCCGGCAGCGTCACGTTAAAGAACGCCTCCTTCGCGACCTTTTCATAGGGACCAGGCATGTCCATCGAAGCCGATGTCAGAGCGCGCATGAAGGGCGGCGTCTCTTCCACAATGGGAAGCACCTGGGAAGGAATCGTTGCCAGGCGACGCGCGGCGATGTAATTTCGCAAGCCGTCCAGGGTGTCCCGAAACGCCGGCAGCAGTTTGTCGGGCGCGGGATGGTTCTTCTCCGCCTCATCCAGAATTTGCCGCGGAGTCTTGTTGGGATCGATCTTCTTCGCGGTGTCGCGGAGTCGCTGCTGGTTGCGACGCAAATCCTCCAACCCGATCTTGAGAAGTTTGTCGAGCGGAATGTCGACCATTTCGTCATACAGCAGCTTCTTGCGGTAGTTATCGGCGCCCAGCCGGAAATCGCCATTCGAGCGCGGCAGCAGATCGCTCTTCAGCCACGCGAGGTACGACTTCAACTCTTCCACCACCGCCGCATTGCTCTGCACGAACTGGCCGCGTAGCTGGGCGCTCGACACGTCTTTGAAAGCCAGCGGAACATCGTTCTGAAAAAATGCAATGATATCCGGCAGTTGCTCAATGGCCACTTCGGTATAGACACGCGGTGGATTCTTCAGATTGTCGCGCGCCGCCGCGAATAATTTCGGCATCTGCTTTTCACGCGCAATCAGCGACACGAGGCGCGAATCGACCGAAGCGAATTTGCGGCTCATGATGACGAAAGCCCCGTTACTCGCGGCGCTCGAATAGGCGTCCGGATTCTTCTCCCACATGCGGATGGATTCGAGCGCCAGCAGATTGGCATGAATGTCGCCCAGCACCAAATCGCGATCCGGCGCCTGGCCGCGAAACTCACTCACCTCGCGCTCAAACCGATGCAGCACGTCAATGCGCTGCTGGATGGCGGCATGCGACAGATCTTCGAGCTTCGCATCCCACTCGTGGAATCCGTTGGTAGTAGCGGCGCTCGGAGTATAACGGAACACCGCCTCGTCAAAATAGCGGTCGACAATGCGCTCCCACGCCGAATCTGAAGTTTGCGATTGTGCCATGCCCGGCATGGTGAGTAAAAAGATCCCGAAGAGTACGACGCGGCGAAGGGCCTTCACGGTTCCCCCGCCAGCAGGGCGATTAACCCAAATTCGTCGATCACCGCGACATTCAGCTTTTTGGCTTTATCGAGTTTCGATCCCGCGTCGTCGCCCGCCACCACGAAAGTGGTTTTTCGGCTGACCGCGGCGGCCACCTTTCCGCCCGCCGCCTCAATTTTCTCCTTCGCCTCCTCGCGCGTCAAGTGCGGCAGGGTGCCGGTGAGAACGAAGGTCATGCCCGCCAGCGGCCCCAGTGACCGCAACTTTGGCGTGTATTCGAACGACAGACGCGCGGCTTTCAAACGTTCCAGCAATTGCTGATTTTGCGGCTCGCGAAAGAAAGCAAAAATACTCTCGGCCACTTTGGGACCCACTTCCTCGGCCCCCTGCAGTTCGTCCCGGCTGGCTGCGGCGATCTTGTCGAGCGAGCCGAAATGCTCGGCCAGAAACTCCGCCGTTCGTTCGCCCACAAAACGAATCCCCAGCGCATTGATGACGCGGGGCAGAGGCAGATAACGCGAACGATCGATATTGTTCACGATATTGGCCGCCGATTTAGGCCCCATACGTTCCAGTCCCGCCAATTCGTCGACGGTGAGATCGTACAGATCCGCCACGCCTTTGAGGAGGCCGCTCTCGACCAGCTGATCGATGAGCGCGTCGCCCAGGCCATCGATATTCATCACCCCGCGCGCAGCGAAGTGCCGGATCGATTCCTTCAGCCGCGCCGGACAATCGAGATTGATGCAACGGCTGGCGGCTTCGCCTTCCTCGCGCACCACGAGGCCGCCGCACACGGGACAGTGCTTCGGCATACGGAAAGGGCGCCTGTGCGTGCCCTGCATCTTGACCCGAACCACTTTCGGGATCACATCGCCGCTGCGTTCCACCACCACGGTGTCGCCGATCTGCAGACCCAGGCGCGCGATCTCGTCTTCATTGTGGAGAGTGGCGCGCGAGACCGTGACCCCGCTCACGATCTTCGGATCGAGATATGCGACCGGAGTGAGCGCCCCCGTGCGCCCCACCTGCACGCCGATGTCGAGGACTTCCGTATCCACCTGCCGGGCTGCGTATTTGAACGCGATGGCCCAGCGCGGAGCTTTCGCCGTGTAGCCGAGCCGTTCCTGCTGCGCGATGCTGTCGACCTTAAGCACCACGCCGTCGATTTCGTAAGGGAGTGCTTCGCGCTGCGCTTCCCATTCGCGGCAGAACTCCAGTGCCTCCTCGATATCCGTGCATAGTTTGCGCTTTGAATTGACCTTGAAACCGTGCTGAACCAGCCAGTCGAGGGATTTCCAGTGGCTGTCGAACAGGGGCCGTCCTTTCTCATCCAGCAGAAAATAGGCGTAGTAATCGAGACGCCGCGCGGCCGTGACGCTGGTCTCGAGAAGCCGTAGAGAGCCCGCCGCCGCATTGCGGGGATTGGCGAAACGCGTGAGCCCTTTTTCTTCGCGCTCCGCGTTGAGGCGGTCGAAGGCCTTGCGGTTCATTACCACTTCGCCCCGCACTTCGAACGTCTCTATATCCCTGACACGCAGCGGCAGCGACCGAATGGTGCGCGCGTTTTCCGTGACGTCCTCGCCCACCGAGCCGTCGCCCCGCGTAATCGCCTGGCGGAAATAGCCCTCGCCATAACGCGCCGCCATAGAAAGTCCGTCCATCTTCAGCTCCGCCACATAACGGAACCCGACGCCATCCAGCAGGTCCCGGACGCGCGCGTCGAAGGCGCGCAATTCCGCCTCATCGAGCGCGTTATCCAGACTGAGCATCGACGAACTGTGCGCGATCTTCTGAAATCCTTCGCGCGTTTTGCCGCCCACACGCTGCGTCGGCGAATCCGGCGTCACCAGTTCCGAATGTTCCTTTTCGATGCGCTGCAGCTCTCTCATCAGAGCGTCATATTCAGCGTCGCTGATCTCGGGTTGATCGAGTACGTAGTACTGGTGTTCATGATGGCGGATGGTCTCGCGCAGTGCCTCGGCCTTTTTCGAAGCGTCGTCCGGGGAAATGGTGGCGTGCATGTTCGCTATAATCGGTTGATTCGACTGGCTCTAAAATTATCTCGCACTCACTCCATCAGATTGGCATCGTTTACAATCCTTTCGCCGGCGGGCTGCGAGGAAGTAAGCGGGTGCGTCTGGACGATGCCGTCGAGATCTTCCGCAAAGCCGGCAGGCAGGTGGAGCTCTACGCCACCACCGGACCCAACAAGGCCGGGGAGCTGGCGCGCGCGGCGATTAAAGACGGCTGCAATCTGATCCTGGCCGCGGGTGGCGATGGCACCATCAATGAGGCCGTCAACGGCATTGCCGGGTCGCCGGTTGCGTTCGGCGCCTTGCCTGCCGGTACCGCCAACGTACTCGCCAACGAAGTGGGCCTGAGCAATCGTCCCGACCGCGCGGCCGTGCAGTTGCTCCATGCCGTTCCTACGCGGATCTCGCTGGGAGCGCTCGATCGTACCGGCCTTCCGCGGCGCCATTTCGTATTGATGGCGGGGGTGGGCCTCGATGCACGGATCGTTTACGAACTGGATCTGGATCTTAAGGCGCGGCTGGGAAAGCTGGCCTACTGGCACGGCGGATTCCGGCAACTCGGTCGCCCCGTACCCCGCTTCCATATCTGTGTCGACGGCGTGGACCGGCAGGCCAGTTTCGCGCTGATCACGCGCGTGCGCAATTATGGCGGCGATTTTCAGATTGCCCGGCGCATTAAACTAACCGACCGCGATTTCGAAATCGTGATTTTCGAGGAGTACGAATGGCAGGATTATCTGCGCTTCTTCGGCGCGGTAGTGACGAATACCCTCTACGATACTCCGGGCGTAACGGTGTGCCGTGCCACGCAGGCGGTGCTGCGCGCGCCCGACGACAACCGGATTTATGTGCAGACCGATGGCGAGGCAATCGGAAATCTGCCGGCGACGATTACGACGGTCCCGGACGCCCTTACACTTTTGATTCCGAAGCGCTACGCTGAATTGTAGGTGAAACTTCGGTATCGATTGGCGACGTGTTGGCTAGTGGGCGCTTTGTCTCTGCCGGCGGCGACGGGGCTGATTGGCTCGGCGGGCGGGTGCGGTGTGCATCGAGAAGACGAAGTTGAGGTAATCGACGAGGCCGACAATTCGAAGCGGTTTACCGGAGGCTTCGACTCGGGGAACGGGTTTCGATTCCCGGATCTTCCACCGGGGCAATACTCAGTTAGCGTCGAGGGTCACGTCTTGCGCAAAGCCGTACGCGTCCTGCCAGGAGCAGTCACAGATCTCGGGACGGTCACCGAATGCATTCATATCAGTGACCATGAACTGCTCCGTGGCGGCGGCCGGCACTGGGAAATCGAGATGACCGACCTGTGCGAAGTGAATCTAGGGGCGCCAGGCTGGTGCGTCACCGACCGCAGCAACCTCGGCCCAATCGCGCCCTTCGACGATGGCGCAGTGGTTTTTTGGTTTCACACCACTACGGAGGGCGCGTGGGTGATTCCATTTAAGGGCGCCTCATTGAGTCTCGTTCCTGCAAACGCCAACCCGCAACGCGGGTGCCCCCTCGCTACGTATATGCAGGAGCGGATTCGCATCGACAGCCTACCTTCCGGGAGTCGGGCCTGCCTTCGCTCAGACTGGGGCGGCTATTATGAACTGCGCCTTCCGGAGAAGATAGCGCCTAACCAGGCCGTAAACGTTGAGCTTTGGGATCCCGGGTATTAGATTTATGCGGGCGATTCTTGCATTTCTCGCGTTGACGGCCGTAGCATCCGCCCAGCAACAGGCTCCCGTCAAAACCGATTGCGCGGTGGATGGCAACACAATGAACTCCACCACCAATGAACCGATTCCCCGCGTCCACGTAACACTGAACGGCCTGAACCGACAGTCGACAGTAATAGCCGATAACTCCGGCCATTGGAGTTTTTCGAACGTGCCCTGCGGCCGGGTACAGATCATGGCCACTCGCCCTGGATTTCTAAACGGAGGACTCGGCCAACCGCATATTGACGGATTGCCGTTCAGCCCTGTCTTTTTGATCTCTGGGTCGCCGGTGCATGATGTCAAAATCCAGCTCACGCCGCAATCGGTGATTGTCGGAAAAGTGGTGGACGATCAGGGCGATCCAATCAATGCGCGGGTCACCACGCTTACCTCCCGCGTGATCGAGGGCCGCCGAACTTTTCAACAAACCGGTAACGCCAACACCAATGACCTGGGAGAGTTCCGCCTCGCCAACCTGACTGGCGGGAAATATATTGTTTGCGCGCGTGCCAATGAACGAGGCCCCGAAGAAAACTCCATTGCGCTGGGCGAGAGGTGCTATCCGGGTCCGGTGGAAGGGGGCGCGGCCAGTGCGATGGAGCTCCCCGCGGGGCGCGAGACACGGGTGGATTTCACTTTACACGAAGTGCCCACGGTGCACGTTCGGGGTACCATTTCCGGCATGCCGAAAGCTCAGGGTCCATTGGGGATCTCGCTCGTCAAACCGGCTGCCAGTCCCGGGGGCACCCGTCCTGCCAGAATCAGTCCCGACGGCAGGTTCGATATTGCCGGTGTAACGCCTGGATCCTGGACGGTCTCAACCGACTACTTCGAAGGCGGCGTGCGCCTCACCGCGCGCGTGCCGGTTGAGGTGGGTAATGCGGATCTCGATGACGTGGCCGTGCACCTCGATTCCGCGTTCGCCGTAACGGGCAAGGTGCGGATCGAATCGAAATCGAGTGGCGCGCCAGCGAATCGGCAGTTCGCCCTGAGCCTGCGATCGTCGGAACCGATGCTGGGAGCGGGACAGATCAAGTGGGGCGCGGACAACGCCTCGTTCACCATTCCCGATGTGACGCCGGGCAACTATCGCCTCGATGCGTTTCCGCCGGGGCCGTTCTACGTAAAGAGCGCGACGCTTAACGGCGTTGACCTCCTGCGTCAGGAAGTTTCGATCGTGCAATCCGCGGGGCCGATCGAAATCGTCCTGAGCGACGATAGCGGTGCAATCGATGTACAGGTGACCGGCCCCGACGATCAGCCGCTTGCGTCATCGGGGGTCATGTTTCTTCAGGATGGGATGCGTCCGCGGATCGCGGCATCTGCCCCGGATGGCCACATCAAGATTCAGGCATTGGCGCCCGGCGATTACCGGATCTATGCGTGGGATGACGCTCAGCAGGTCGAATACGCCGACGCGGATTGGATGCAGCGCTACGGTGGAGGCGGCGTCTCAGTCAGCCTGCAGGCCGGCCAGACCGCGCAGGTAACCGTGAAACAGCAGTCCGTCCCGACGCAGTAGCGCACGCAAACCTGCACCCGAACCGCCGCACCCGCACGTCCAACATTCAGCCCACGAAATATTCAGAGCCGCAATCGGCGCTCCCGGTCCGAAATCTGGGCGCGAAAGCCGCGTCGATTGGTGTATGATTTTATGGCTGAAATTGACAAGCTGGCTCTCCAACGGGGTCCGGGAATGAATAAAGCTCCACTACGATCGACGTTCACTATCGCCGCTGTACTCATAATGTCCTCCGCCGCCGCCTTCGCGCAGCCCAGCTACGCGCCCCCCAACACCGGCGACGTCCCCAACCCTTACAAGACCACCCTCAACTGGGGCCACACTCCCAATGACAGAAAATGGGGCGCGTCTTCGGGTGTCTACACCGGCCCCGACGGCAACATCTGGACCTACGAGCGCTGCGGCGCCAACACCTGCATCGGCTCGGACGTCGATCCCGTCTTCGAGATCGATCAAAAGACCGGCATGGTCCTGCGCCACTTCGGCAAAGGCTTGTTCGTCATGCCCCACGGCCTCTACGTCGATAAAGACGGCAACGTCTGGGTAACCGACGGCGGCACCGACCACGGCAGGGGCGATCAGGTCTACAAATTCAGTCCCGATGGCAAGGTTCTCATGACCCTCGGGAAGCCAGGCGGCGACGGCGCCGGTCTCGAAGGCTTCGACTCCCCCAACACCGTCCTCGTCGCGCCCAATGGAGATATATTTGTCGGTGAAGGCCACGCCCCCACGCTCGGCAATTCCCGCATCATGAAGTTCGATAAGAACGGCAAGTTCATCAAGGTCATCGCCCATAAAGGCACTGGCCCAGGCGAGGTGATGGAACCACACTGCCTCGGCATGGACTCTGCCGGCCGTCTCTTCGTCGCCGATCGCTCCAACAATCGCGTCCAGATCCTCGATCAGGCTGGAAAGTTCATCGCCGAGTGGAAACAGTTCGGCCGGCCCAGCGGTATCTTTATAAAAGACGACATCCTTTACGTCAGCGATTCTGAATCGCACCCCGACCGGCCCGGCACCCATGGATATAATCCGGGCTGTGAGCGCGGCTTCCGGATGGGCAGCGTGAAGGATGGCAAAGTTACAGGTTTCATTCCCAATCCGGACGGCCTGACCGGCGGATCGGAAGGCATTGCGGTCGACCATGAGGGCAACGTTTATGGATCGTCCAGAATCGCTGCCGACGCGGGCCGTATCGAGAAGTTCACCGTGGTCAAGTAGCCCGCAAAATTACAGGAGATTAAATGCGACGAAGGGATTTTCTTAAAGCGCTGCCGGCGGCCGTACCCGCCATAGCGGCGGTTCCAAAGCTGCTCGGCGCGAAGATCAAGATCACCGATGTCAAGCTGCAGCGCCTGAAGGTCATCAAGGAACTCGGCTCCATGACGGGCTTCATGGGACCCTGGGACACGGCGCCGGTGCGCATCGGCGGCGGCTCGTTCCTCGAAGTACACACCGATCAGGGGCTGGTCGGCATCGGTCCCACGGTGGACCCCGTGCAGATCCCGTCCCTCAAGTCGCAGCTTGTCGGCGAAGATCCGTTTAATCTCCAATACCTCCTCGCCAACCTGCGCGAATGGACTGGCATGGGCACGGCGCGGCGTCTGGCGTCACGCCCCTCGGCTCTCGCGGAATCCGGCGCGGCGGGAGGCAACATGAGCCTTCTCCAGGCTGGGGGCCGCGGTGGCACCACCAGTTGGGATCGCGCTGCCTCTTCCGCCGAGATCGCCATGTGGGACATCATCGGCAAGGCTTGCAACCAGCCTCTCTATAAGGTATGGGGCCCTGTCAAGGACCGAGTCGCTCCCTATGCCAGCGAGTCCCGCCTCTCCACTCCCGAAGAACGCGCCGATTTCGCCGCCAAGTGCAAGGCCGACGGCTGGCATGGCATCAAGTTCCGCGCCCATTTCCAGACCATGAAGGAGGATATCCGGCTGGTGGAAGTGGCGCGTAAGGCCGTGGGCGACGACTTCGACATCATGTGCGACGCCAACCAGGCCACCAACGGCCCCATGACGCCGACCGTTACCTGGGATTTCCGCCGCGCCGTCGAGACCGCCCGCGCCTATCAGGCGCTGAACGTGTACTGGCTTGAAGAGCCGTGTCGCCGCTACGATTTCGATCACCTCGCCGAACTGAATCGCCTGGTCGAGATCCCCATCGCGGGCGGCGAAGGCAACCGCGGATTGCATGAATTTCGCTGGCTGCTCGAAAAAGGCTGCTTCGATATCGTGCAGCCGGAAGTCCTGCTCGAAGGGCCGCTCGAAACGCGCAAGATCGCCGTGCTCGCCGAGTCCATGGATAAGGTAATCGCGCCTCATCTGGGCGATGGGGGAATCTGCACCATCTGCAATATTCATCTGGTCGCCACCTTCCCTAACTCGCCTTACATTGAAATCACGCACGACCTGCCTTTGCGGGATTATTCCAACGGCTTCCAGATTTTCGAAGAGCCGCCGGTACTTACCAAGGACGGGTACTTCGACGTGCCGCAAAAACCCGGCCTGGGTATCTCGATCAAGAAAGATCTGATCCTTCCCAGCTAGGTCGATAGCTTCGCTGGGTTCCGGATAATTTGAACAGATTTCGGATCTTGACCCAATAAGACTTCCCATGATAATTTTCATAACCGGTTCAGCCAATCAAGGGGGTCTGTTCTTATGAGAAAGGTTCTCGCTGTGTGCGCATCTTTCTTCCTCGCCAGTGCCGCGGGACTTTATGCGCAAAGCGAGTCCGCCACAGTCGTGGGTACGGTAACGGATGCATCGGGCGCCGTTCTTCCGGGAGTCAACGTCACCCTGAGAAACACCAATACCAACGCGACTCACACGGTTCCGACCGCCGGGGATGGTAATTACACTTCACCTCCCCTGCAGCCTGGTCCGTGGTCGGTTTCAGTCGAAGCTCAGGGTTTCACCAAAATGATTCAGAATGTGAACCTGGACGTGGACCAGCACGCTCGTCTCGATTTTGTCCTCAAGCCGGGCGAGGTTTCAGAGTCCGTTACGGTGGAAGCCAGCGCGGCGCTGCTCGATACACAAAGCGCCAGCCTGGGCAATGTGCGCACAACCCAGGCCATTAACGACCTGCCGCTCAACGGGCGCAACTTCGTTACGCTGACCTTTCTGGCGCCGGGCACCAGCAGCTCCGGAAGCGGCTACACCATGTCCCGCGGCGCGGCCAATCAGATGGGTCTCGAAGGCGTCTCGGTGAACGGCATCCGCAATACCGGGAACACCACCTACTTCGACGGGATTCTCTCGCAGGACAACGAATACAGCATTATGATGCTGCTCCCTCTGCAGGATGCCATTCAGGAGTTCAAGATGCAGTCGAGCGGCCGCGACTCAACCACCGGGCACACCGGCGGCGCCCTGATCAATCTGGCAACGAAATCCGGCGGCAACGATTTCCATGGCACGGCATTCGAGTTCCTGCGCAACTCCGATCTGGACGCGAGGAATTACTTCGATCCTCCGAAGATTCCCGCCTTCCATCAGAACCAGTTCGGCGGCAGCCTCGGTGGCCGCATTATCCGCGATAAGACATTCTTCTTTGTCGATATTCAGAAGGCTTACACCATTCAGGGACAATCGTTCCTGCAAAGCGTACCGACCGCTCTCGAGCGCCAGGGCAACTTCAGCCAGCTCACCAACGTAATCTACAACCCCTATACGACGACTACCACCAATGGCGTCACCACGCGCCAGCAATTCGCCGGCAACATCATTCCGCCTTCTTTGATCAACGCCACGGGCCAGACCATCATGAACTTGTACCCGCTGCCCAATCTGCCGGGTCTCGCCAATAACTATTCCTCGACTCCGGCACGCACGCTGGCGCCGATTCAGGGCGACGTGCGCATCGATCATCGCATCAGCGACAAAGATTCGTTGTTCGGGCGCTACAGCAATGAGACCTCGGGCGTCATCGTAAACCCGGGATACTTTCCGCAGTACGCCGGGGGGCCCCTGTTCCCTGGCGATTTCTGGAGCGACGGGAACCAAATCGTCCTCGGGCTCACGCACGTTTTCTCGCCCACGTTTCTCGCCGAGTTCCACGCTGGCTATTCGCGTCTGGGCAACCATTCTATTCCCTTCGTGCTCGGCACCAGCTTCCTCGACCAGATCGGCATCCCTGGCATCGATGGATATGGCTATAACTACCAGGGAATTTCCACCTTCACCATCACGGGTGTGGATGCGGTCGGCGGGTCCGGCGGCAGTGTCAGCGTCAAGGACACCAACAATTATCAGTACGGCAGCCAATTCACCTGGATCCACGACAAGCACACGGTTAAATGGGGCTATGACCTTTTCCGCCGCGGCATGAATTTTCTCCAGGTAGGCGACGGCGCCTTCACCTTCTCCGGCCAATTCACGCAGAATCCGGCCTCCGCCGCGGGTACCGGCAGCGGCCCCGCGGATGCGCTCCTTGGGCTCGACTCCGCGGCCAGCCTGGCCCTCGCTCCGGAAACCGGTACGCGACGCTGGGAACACGGGTTGTATCTGCAGGACGACTATCGCAACACCAAAAAGCTGACCGTGAACTACGGGGTGCGCTATGAAATCGCCACGCCGTTCACCGAGGTTCATAACCGCATGTCCGACATTAACCTCGCGACCGGCATCGTCTATCCCGTCGGCACCCCGCAGTTGCCCGGCAACTCACTGAACGTGACTCACTGGTCGGACTTCGGGCCGCACGTCGGTTTCTCTTATCAACTGACCTCGAAAACGGTGATTCGCAGCAGTTTCGGCCTCTTCTACGATTTCACCGGCGGCAGCACCACGGATCTGGGCACCAACGGCCCTCCCTTCGCGGGAACCCTTTCCATCACCAACAACGTCACCGCTACCAACCTGGTCACGGGCATCACTCCGCTCTCACAGGGATTTCTCCCCTACCAGACCTTCGGAAACCTCACGGCAACGGGACAGAATCTGATTTATGTCCCGCGCAACGATCCCGATACGAGCATCATGCAGCGCAACCTGTCGATCCAGCAGCAACTCGCGCCCAGCACGGTGCTGACGGTTGCCTACGTCGGCACCAATGGCGAGCACCTCACCGACTACCCGAATATCAACCTGCCCGTGCCCGGTCCGGGTGCTGCGGGTCCGCGCCGCATGTTTTCACAATATGGCAGCATTACCGCCAACGAACGCTCTACCAGCTCCGAATATAACGGCCTTCAGGTCAGCGGGGAGCGGCGCTTCTCGAAAGGACTGGCCTTCCTCGCCTCCTACACATGGGGCCACTCCATCGATGCATCGAGCACTTCCGGCACCACCGGCGCCAATCAGAATCCTAAATGCATCGAGTGTGACCGCGGGCCCTCCGATTTCGACATCCGGCAGAGCCTGGTGCTGAGCTGGAGCTATGAACTTCCGTTCGGCCAGGGAAAGACATTCGGGAAGAACTGGCAAGGCCCATTGAATGCCATCGCCGGCGGTTGGAAGCTCAACAGTATCGATACTTTTCAGCGCGGATCGCCATTCACGGTCGTCTCGGGTACCAATACCGAAGGGTCGGGTGGCGGCACGCAGCGCGCGCAACTGATCGGCACCTGGCAGGTGTCCAACCCCGGACCCAGCGAATGGTTCAATCCGGCCGCCTTTACGGCCCCGCCATCCTATACCTTCGGCAACACCGGCCGTAACATTATCGTCGGCCCAGGCACCGATCAGATCGACGCGTCGCTATTCAAGAACATCCCGCTGCACTGGCGTGAAGGGATGCGGGCGGAGTTTCGCACCGAAGTGTTTAACCTGTTCAACAAACCGCAGTTCAACAATCCCAACGGATCCGGCGCTTCTCCCGGGACTGCGTCGATCGGTGTTCCTGGAGCCGGCACCTTGAACGTAGCGGGTAACCCCACTTACTTTCAGCGCACGTCGCGGGAAATTCAGTTCGCGTTGAAGTTATATTATTAATCTGCAAGGAAATTCAGAGGAGTATCAAATCGAAATGTACCTACGCGGACGCAAACCCGTGATTCTGCTTTCAGCGCTGGCGCTCATTGCCGGCGCGGCCCTCGTCGCCCAACAAACCACCCTGCAACTTCATTCCCCCAAAACCGGCGAATGGATCTATTGGTCGGGCGATCTCTCGGGCAGCCGCTATTCCCCGCTCGACCAGGTCAACGCCAGTAACTTCAACAAGCTCGAAGTAGCCTGGCGTTTCAAGACCGATAACTTCGGCACGCGTCCCGAGTACAAGCTCGAAGGCACGCCGCTCATGGTGAACGGCGTCATCTACACCACCGCCGGCACGCGCCGCGATGTCGTTGCGCTCGATGCCGGGACGGGAGAAATCCGCTGGGTCTACAGCATGAAAGAGGGGCAGCGCGCCGTCATCTCGCCGCGGCAACTCTCCGGTCACGGCGTATCTTACTGGACCGACGGCCACGGCGATGAGCGCATCCTCTTCATCACCACCGGCTATCGCCTGGTTGAGCTCAACGCCAAAACGGGCGACCCGATTCCTTCCTTCGGCCAGAACGGAATTGTAGATCTCAAGATCGGCCTGATCACCGGCAACGGCAAACAGATCGATCCCGAAACGGGTGAAGCGGGACTGCACTCGACAGCCCTCATCGTAAAGAACAACGTGATCGTCGGCGTGTCCATGAAGGAAGGACACACGCCCGTGACGCACGACAACACCAAGGGTGCCGTGCGCGCCTACGATGTCCATACCGGCAAGATGGTGTGGATCTTCAACACGGTTCCCCGCCCCGGCGAGTTCGGCAACGACACGTGGGAGAACGGTTCCTGGGCGACCAACGGCAACACCGGAGTCTGGAGCCAGATGGCCGCCGACGAAGCACACGATCTCGTCTACGCGCCGGTGGAAGATCCTACTTCGGACTACTATGGCGGCCATCGTCCCGGCAACAATCTGTATGGCGATTCCATCGTCTGCATCAACGCCACCACAGGCAAACGCGTGTGGCACTACCAGGTGATTCACCACCCCATCTGGAATTACGACTCCTCGTCGCAACCGATTGTCGCCGACATCACCGTCGACGGGAAAAATATTCCCGCCGTGGCGCTCCCCGGCAAGCAGGCGTTCCTCTATGTGTTTAATCGCCTGACGGGTGAACCTGTGTGGCCCATCGTGGAGAAGCCGGTGCAGCAGTCCGACGTGCCCGGCGAGAAGACCTCGCCCACGCAGCCGTTCCCGACTAAGCCGCCGGCCTACTCGCGCAACGTGCTGCACGTCCCCGACGATCTGATCGATTTCACCCCCGAGCTGCGTGCCGAAGCGAAGGATATAATCGCGCGCTACCGCGTGGCGGGCATGTACAACCCCGCGCTCATCGGCGATCCGAAAGGCATGCTGGGTTCCATCAACATCGGTAACGGCGGCGGCGGCACCAACTGGAACAGCGCGGGATACGATCCCGAAACCCACATCGTTTACGCGCAGGCGGAGAACTCCGGCATCAGCGGATTCTCGGTGCGCACCTCGCCTCCCGGATTCTCGGACATGCGCTACCTCGGCGGCAGAGAAGATCAGCCATTTGTGGATGCCGAAGGAGCCGGGGCCAATACCGCCGCCGACGTTTCCGCGGCTAAGGCAGCAGCTTCGAATCGCGCGCCGGGTGGCAATAACGCTCTTACCGTACATGGCCTGCCCATCATGAAGCCGCCCTACGCCGTAATCTCCGCCATCAATCTCGACCGCGGCGATATCCAGTGGCAGGTCCCGTTCGGCGAAACGCCGGATAACATCCGCAACAATCCCCTGCTCAAGGGCCTCAACATCGGCAACACCGGACAGCGCGGCGAATGCTCAGTGCTGGTCACCAAGACCCTGCTGATCATAGGCGACGCACTGGTAACCTCGGGAACGCATCCGCGCGGAGCGATGCTGCGCGCCTATGACAAAGCTACCGGCAAGGAAGTGGGCGCAGTCTGGATGCCCGGTCCGCAAAGTGGCGGCCCCATGACTTACAGTTGGCAAGGCAAGCAATACATTGTCGTAGCCATCAGCGGTGGTAACTACAGCGGAGAATATCTTGCCTTCGCCCTCCCGGAGGCCGAATGACATCCAAGTGGGACAGGCGCTTCCGCCTGTCCATTCTGGGGCTTGCCGTTTCCGCCGCAGTCCTCCTCGCCCAGACCAAAAAAGGCGAATGGACCTATTGGGGAGGAGATCTGAAGGGAACCAAATACTCCCCGTTAGATCAGATCAATGCCGCTAACTTTAACAAATTGGAAGTAGCCTGGCGCCTGAAGACCGATATCTTCGGACCCCATCCCGAATACAAACTCGAAGGCACGCCGCTGATGATTAACGGAGTGCTCTACACCACCGCCGGCACACGCCGCGACGTAGTGGCGCTCGATGCTGCCACCGGAGAAGTCCGCTGGATCTACAGTATGCGCGAAGGCAAACGCGCCGCAGTCTCGGTGCGTCCGCTCTCCGGCCACGGCGTCTCGTACTGGACCGACGGCAAG
>Ga0302320_10012276_pt1 | contig 18038 bp, 17 predicted proteins | sample Bog_T0_3_FD_202130 | JGI IMG/M metagenome (GOLD analysis project Ga0302320, IMG submission 202130) | Peat permafrost microbial communities from Stordalen Mire near Abisko, Sweden - Bog_T0_3 | ecosystem: Environmental > Terrestrial > Soil > Wetlands > Peat | place: Sweden: Abisko, Stordalen Mire...
GCCGAACTCGAAAAAACTTTCCTTCGCTACGTAGTCGACCAGACCCTGCATGGCCGCGGCGCCGAGATCAAAGAGTACACCGTTGGAGCAGAGGCATTCGGCCGCGGCGATTTATTCGACCCGCGCCTCGACACCATCGTGCGTACCGAAGCGCGCAACGTGCGCCTTCGTCTCAACCGCTATTACTCCGGCGAAGGAGAGCGCGATCCCCTCAGAATCGAACTGCCCAAGGGCGGCTACGAGCCTCAATTCATCGAATCGGTGTCAACCGAAGAATCTTCAGAACCCACTCTGACCGACGTTCAGACGCCGCTTGAAACGGTGAATGACCCACCCGTTCGGAACCGGGGAATGCTTATTGGTGCAGCCTGCGCTCTCGTGGCGCTCCTCGGCTTCTGGCTCATTTTCGAGCGGCCCCATCAGCGTCCCGTCAGCGCCGATCCTGCATCCATCGCCGTGCTGCCATTCGTCGATCTTAGCGCCAGTATCGACAAAACCAGCGCCGGCAAAGCCAGCGACAAAGAAGGCGAAATCCTGAGCGATGGCCTGACGGAGCAATTGATCGATTCCCTGGCGCGCATTCCGCGCTTACACGTCGTCGCCCGTTCCTCGGTGTTTCTCTATAAAGGACACTCCATCGATGTCCGTAAGGCTGGCCGCGATCTCAACGTCCGCAATGTGCTCGAAGGCAGTGTGCGCGTGTCGAACGGCAATGTTCGGATCACGGCTCGGCTCGAGGACGCTACCAGCGGATATCAGCTTTGGTCCCAAACCTTCAATCGCAGGCTCGATGACGCCGTCACCCTGCAGGATGAGCTTGCCGTCTCCATCATGCAGTCCCTCGGTATCCAGTTGGCGGGTGCCGCCAATCTCAAAACCGGCGCTTCGCCATCCCCCGCCGCCTATCGTGATTTCCTCAGAGGCCTTTACTTTCTGAACCGCAGCACGGCGGAGAATGTCCGAACCAGCATCAACTATTTTCAGCGCGCCGTAGCCGTTGATCCCACCTTCGCTCCTGCCTACCGTGGCCTCGCAGACGCTTATTCGAGAATTGCCGCCTTCACCTCCACCCCGTCTGGCGAGGTGATTCCCTTAATGCGTTCCTCGGCCGCAAAAGCACTCGAACTGGATGACACCTTGGGGGAAGCGCACCTCGACCTGGCGCGCGCTTATACTTACGAATCCAACTGGAAGGCCGCCGATCCGGAATACCGGCGCGCCCTCGACCTCAGTCCCAGCAGCGCCGCCGTCCATCGTTACTATGGCGACTACCTTCTCCGCATCGGGCACCTGGAAGAGGCCCTCGCGGAAGCCCGGATCGCGGTGGAACTCGATCCCATTTCCCCCGGGACCGCCCAGTTTGAGGCGCGTATGCTTTATTACCTGCGCCGCTATGACGAGTCCGTCTCCCATCTCCAGAAAGCCCTGGCGCTCGATCCCTCTTCCGGAATCCTCCACCAGGCCCTGGGACTGGTTTACATGGCCCGGCCCGCTTCCTTTGCTCAAGGCGTCGCCGAAACCGAACGGGCCCGCGAAATGATGGAGGGCGACCCCTGGATTACCGGTCAACTTGGTTATGCCTATGCCGTGGCTGGCCGCACCGCCGAAGCCAGGGAAATCGTAACCCAGTTAGAAAGAGGCTCGGGCGGATTCGAGAAAGGTTACGCAAGTTACGTCCGCGCGCTCCCGGTGGCTCGCGTCTACGCCGGCCTCGGAGACCGGGATCATGCTTTCCTCTGGCTGCAGAGGGCGGTGGAGCAGAAAGACGTAGCGCTTTTTCTCGCGGCCGACCCTGTCTACGACGGAATTCGCATCGATAAGCGCTTCGGTATCGTACTTCATCGTGCCAACCTCGGGCTTGACGAAGCCCCTCTCGTTTCAATGCGTTAGCTCTGCTATTCACGTAAACTTCACCTCTATTCACCGGCCTTTTCTTGCCGTTCCCGGGTGACAGGTAGATCCTCGTGCATGCCAGACCATGCGAAATCTCCCGGTTGCTCTCCTTGCTGTCATCTCAGTGGGCGTCACTGCGAACCTTGCCTTGGCACAGCAAAATGACGAAATCGAGGTCCTGAAACTTCGACCCAATTTCTTCATGATCGCGGGCGCCGGAAGTAACATCGGAGTCCAGATCGGCGATCTCGGCGCAGTCGTGGTCGACACCGGGTCCGGCCAGGCTTCCGACCGTGTGCTGGCTGAGATTCGAAAACTCACGCCCCTCCCTATCCGCTACATCATCGTTACCAGCGCGGATCCCGATCACGTCGGCGGCAATGAGAAGTTGTCAGCGGCTGGTCAGTCCTTGATTCCCGCGGCGGGAGGAGCCGTTGCCAATGCTGTGACCAACGGCGGGGCTGCGGCAATTCTGGCCACCGAAAACGTGATGGACCGGATGAGCGCCCCCACCGGCAAAGTCTCGCCTTTTTCCAGCGCGGCCCAGCCTTCCGACACCTTTTCCGACGATGAGAAAGATACGTTCCTGAACGGTGAAGCCATTCAGGTGTTCGCCCAGCGCGCGGCTCATACCGATGGAGACAGTCTCGTGTTCTTCCGGCGTTCGGACGTAGTAGTAGCCGGAGACATTCTGGACACGACACGCTTCCCGGTGATCGACCTTGCCCGAGGCGGCAGCATTCAGGGCGAAATCGACGCGCTCAACCACATCATTGAGATCACCGTGCCTGAATTGCCCATGGTTTGGCAGGAGGGCGGCACGCTCGTGATACCCGGTCACGGCAGAATCTGCGATGAAGCCGACGTCGTCGAATACCGCGATATGGTCACCATCGTTCGAGACGTGGTGCAGGATCTCATCAAAAAGGGCAGAACACTGGACCAGATCAAAGCCGCCGATCCCGCCGGGGACTATCGGACCCGCTATGGAGCCGATTCCGGTCCCTGGACCACGGATATGTTTGTCGAAGCCATCTACCGCAGTCTTCTCAGCAGCAAAGTAAGCAGCGGTCAACAGGGGAAATAAATCAGCGCGATGAATTGCAAATCATCTTCAGCCCGCACAGCCGTAACCTCAATTGTGGTTTCTCTGTTCCTGGCCACAGCACTGCATGCCCAGGCTCCCGCTCGGCCGGCAACGCCGGAAGTCGCGCCGAAACAGGCCGCCCCCATCGATCTCACCGGTTACTGGGTCGCCGTCGTCACCGAAGACTGGCGCTGGCGCATGGTGACCCCTGCGAAGGGTGACTATGCCAGTGTGCCCATCAATCTCGCGGCCAAAACCATGGCCGACAAATGGGATCCCTCGAAAGATGAAGCCGCCGGTGAGCAATGCCGTTCCTATGGAGCGCCCGCCATCATGCGCGTACCCGGCCGCCTTCACATCACTTGGCAGGACGACCGCACGCTGAAAGTAGAAACCGACGCCGGAGAGCAAACCCGCCTGCTCCGTTTTGACGAGCCGAAGACGCCCGCCGGAGCTCCCACGTGGCAGGGAATTTCCCTCGCCAAATGGGAGACACCGAGGGTTCCGGCCTTAGGCGCCGGGGATCCTCAACCCAAGGCCGCGTTCGGCGATTTAAAAGTCACCACCAGCCACCTGCGTCCCGGTTATTTGCGCAAAAACGGCATCCCTTACAGCGATAAGACGCAGATGACCGAATACTGGGATCTATCGACCGAACACTATCTCACCGGAACGCACAACGGTGAGCAATGGCTGGTAGTAACCACTCAGGTAACTGACCCCACGTATCTGCAGGAAGACTGGATCACCAGCCTTAATTTCCGAAAAGAACCAGACGGATCCAAATGGGATCCCGAACCCTGCTCCGCTAAATGGTAACCGCGCTATGACAAAAAACCCCGCTATGAAAAGAAACAAACGACACGCTCCGATTGCCGCTGCATTGCTCTTCGCGTGGGGATTTACTCTGAGTGCACCGCTCCATGCCGAAGTCGATCTGGCGGGCGAGTGGGCTGACAAGTACCACGAAGAATGGCCCGAACGCATCCCCGGTCCCGACGTTGTCGACTACACCGGGCTGCCGCTCAACAACGCGGCGCGCATGAAAGCCGACAGTTGGGAAGCCTCCGTTCAGACTCTGCCCGAACGCCAGTGCATTGCCCATCCATTTCCCTATTCCCTGCGCGGCCCCGCCAATCTCAAGATCTGGCCTGAGCTGGACCCGGTATCGAGCCGCCCCATCGCATGGAAAATGTTCGGCACCTTCGGCCGAGCCACCCACACCGTCTGGATGGATGGTCGTTCGCACCCCTCGAAAAACGCACTCCACACCTTCGAAGGTTTCACTACCGGTGTATGGGAAGGCGACATGCTCACCACTTACACCACTCACATAAAACTGGGCTATCTACGCCGCAACGGCGTGCCTACCAGTGATGAAACAACCGTGACCGAGCATTGGGTGAGGCATGGAAACATTCTCACTGCGACCGTAATTGTGGAAGATCCTGTCTACCTGACTGAGCCCTATATCAGAAGCAGCAATTGGGTGCTCGATCCACAGCAGATGGTGCTATCGACCCCTTGTGAACCCGTAGTTGAGGTGGCGCGCAAGCCCGGCGCCGTTCCCCATTACCTGCCAGGCACGAATCCCTTTATCAATGAAGAAACCGACTTGTACAAGATTCCTCTCGAAGCGGTGCGCGGCGGCGCCGAAACCATGTATCCTGAATACCGCAAGAAGCTGAAGGATAAATATGTGGCGCCGGCTCGCTGTGAACGTTATTGCTGCGGATGGGGCAACAATGCCGCCGCCGGCAGTCTCGGTTGCATCGTCGGCGGCAGCGCCAATAATCCCTGATTAGTTAAAAAGAGGATCCCTATGAAATCGAGCGATCGTTCCGGCCTGTCCCGCCGCAATCTCCTGAGAACCGCGTCCGCGGCGGGCGTAGCCCTGGTTCCACAGGCCCTCTCGGCCCAATCGGCCACAGCGCCGGGCCAGCGCACGAATACCGTCGCGGGTAGAAAATTCCGCGCCATCGTTTCGAGCGGATTCGGACCCAACACGACTCACCTTGAAGAGTTGACGCTCCTGCCCATCAGCGGACGCCAGGTTCTCATCCGAACCGAGGTCAGCCAGTGCTGTTACACCATGACCGCCCGAATCTTCGGCACGCAGGACCCGCCCGATCCTCTGGGTCCTCAAGCGCCTGTCATCGTGAACGATCCAAACCTGCCTCAAATTCAGGGCCACGGCGGTGTTGGCATAGTGGAAGCCATCGGACCGGAAGTTCGCCGCGTCCAGGTGGGTGATCGCGTTATCGTTCCCGTGACCGCGCAGTGCGGCCAGTGCTACAACTGCCTCCGCGGTCGTGCCGATCGCTGCCAGATTCTTACCAACGCCAAATTGGTCGCCATCGCGCAACGGAGTAACGGCGAGAAGATTTATGGCGTCGGCAACATCGGCGGGCTTTCCGATGTCATGGTTGCGACCGAGGAATCGGTAGTGCCGGTCTTCACCAGCGTCAAATCCGCAGAGCTGGCCATGCTACATTGCGTCGGCGGCTGCGGCTTGGGTACCACTATGACGCTCGCCCCCGTCGAACCCGGTTCCAACGTTGCGGTATGGGGCGGCGGACCCGTCGGATTAAGCGCCGTGCAGGGCGCCCGCCTCATGGGTGCCGCTAAAGTGATTCTGGTCGAGCCGATCCGCGCTCGCCGCGAACTCGCGCTCAAGATCGGAGCCACTAAAGTATTCGATCCCAACGCCGAGGGCGACAATCTGGTGCCCAAAATAAAAGACCTCTGCAGTGGACCCACGAATCGTCGGTATGCCGGCGGACGAGATAATCTTCGCAACCGCGCCAACATTGCCGCCAACGTAGGCCCCGACTACATCGTCGAAGCCGTCGGTTACGATCGGGCGGTGCCCAAGGTCGAAGCCGGTCCCGATCCCAACGGCATTCTTCCCCTTCAGCAGGTCTGGCAGTCTTGCCCGACGGGAGGTCACATTTGCACAACCGGAGTCGGCCATCCGCCGCAGGCGACGATATCGCTGCCGGTCAATCAGTGGACAAACGGAAGTAAAACACACCACTCAAGTCAGTTTGGCGGCACTAACAGCATGCGCGACATCCCTCGCTATGTTGCTTTGATCGAAAGCGGCCGCTATGACGCCGCTTCGATGATTACATCCACTTACTCACTCGAGAAAACCATGGACGCATATCGCGAGGTGATTGACCGCACCACAGTCACGGCCATGATCGTTATGAGCTAAGCCATGAGCTAAGGTTTACTGCTTGCCTTCGCTCTTCGTATAACCGGCAGGCGCTGCAAAGACGGCGTCCGCAATACCCGCAGTCGAGAACTCCGCCGAGTCGGCCGTGATTTCAATCAGTGATGAAGAGTTCCCTGACGCGGCGCCGCCACGTGCACCCGTCATCTGCGGCATCTGTGGCATCGAAGCCCCGCCTGCCGCGGCCACCGCCGGTTTGACACGGATGATCTGCTCCACCGGCACGCCATCCATAGCAGCGATTCTCTTCTGTACCTCGGCCATAGCCGCCTGCATGTTCTTGTCTCCGCCCGCCATTGCGGTCCAGGGAAAACGCCCGCTGTTCTTTGCGTAGAACGCCTTCATCTCGCCCGCTCCCGGCACTGCGCTGGAAATCCACATATCGACTTCCATTTGCATCTTGCCTGCCATGCCGCGGCCCTGGGACATGTCCATTTCCATGGTCAACAGCAACTCCCTCGCATCGAAACCATTGATGGTTTTCCGCTGGCCGGTTTCTTTGGCGTCGATCCTGATGTCGGAAGCGCCACTCGTACCCGAAAGATCGCTAAAGCTTCGGACCGATATCGTCTTCCGCGCGTTGTTGACCGTCGTGATGGTCTGGGCATCGAAGTCCATCAGGGTCGCGATGTTTCCATCCTCAACCTTCATCTTCTGACCCTTCAAATAAACCCGAGCTGTGACGTTAGCGGCAGTACCCGCCATGGCTGCCATGGCGCCCCCCGTAGTTTTACGCGTCGTCGTGTAACTGAAATCTCCGAACGCCGTCGTTGCAAACATCCCCGTCGAAACAGTGAAAGCGAGCGCCAGTTTTATGACCTTCTGCATCTGTTTTCTCCTTATTGTCGATTCTATAGCGGAGCCAACCCGAGACTGCTCAGCAGACAAATGCTCAATCCCCCTGTTCGGCTGCGGCGAACAGACCGATCCCATAGTGCCTGCCGATTCCAGCCAGCACCGGTCCGCGAACCCCATTCACAAACCGGACTTCGACATGGAGGCGCGGATATCCGCTCAGATGTGCAGGCGTCAGCATGGCGGCGGCGTGCTTCGATCCTGGCCAAAGAGGCCCAGCCTGGAAAGCCAGGCGCTCAATCTGTTCTTCGCGGAAACCCGCCATCGCAAAAGCGCGCATTAACAACCGTTCCGTCTTTGCGACCGAAATCACGCCGCGCACGCTTGTATTATGACCGTGCAGAATTACTGGCGTTACCGATCTCCATACGCGGCAGCCGTCAGTCGGAAGATATTTTCGGAAGGTCCAGTCGCCCGTCTCCGGCGGAGCGAGACAACACTCCGGAGTTGCATCTGTCCCCGTCAGTACGGCGCCTGTAAGTTTCCTGCCGATCATCTCTGTTACGTCGCCCGGCATTCCCGGCGGCTCGACGATCATGGCTCGGCGTATTGAGCCGTCGGCATACTTGCCGTAGATCGTAGGTAGGGGAACATACGAGATGCGTTGCGATTTGTCCCCGCTGGCGGAATCGATGTGTCCTTGCACATACTCGGCAACCGTCGCTTCATCGTACTCATTTCGCAACTCTTCAGCCGCTCGATGCCGCAACCACGCTGCCACCTTCATGCATTCCGCCCACGCCACCGCCCGCGCTTTCGTTGCTTCCGGGTTCAGCAACCGGAAACATGTCACCGGGCGGTACGCTTCACCGGCACGTTGGTACCGTTGGGTCATCAGCATGGACGCTCTTGTAAAGCTATCCACGCCCCTACCCGCGCTCCGTACCTGAAATCGTTGATAAGCCGCCTTTAGGTCGTCGAGCGTACCTGCCATCGGTGTCATCAGCCGTTGACCACTCCGGGCGGGCTCGTACAGGATGCCGCCAGGCTGCTCCGGCGCGACATCGGCATATGCCATATCCACGCCCATACAGCAGGTGTGTGGCGCTTCGCAGCGCTTCCGTCGGTGGCGCAGGCGTATTCTCTTTGATTCATCACGCATCAGATGCGCTATGCTCGAACCATGAGAACCACCCTGGACATTGACGATGAGCTCCTGCTGACAGTCAAGGAGATCGCGCAACAGCGTAAAACAACCGCCGGAAGCGTGGTTTCCAGCTTGTTGCGCGAGTCGCTGCAGCCAAAGAGGTTCAAACTGGAATACCGAAACGGCGTTCCCCTCTTGCCCAGGAGACCCAATGGTCCCGTCGTCACAACGGAACTCGTGAACCGGCTTCGCGAAGAGGAAGAATGAAAGACGAATGAAATCGGCTTCTAAGAAACGAGGCCTGCCCGATGTCAAACCAGGCCTGCTGGATGTCAACGTCCTGATCGCCCTCATGGATCCCGCGCACGAATTTCACGCTCCCGCGCACGCATGGTTCCGGCACAATCGGCAGTATGGATGGGCCACTTGCCCCATAACGGAAAACGGATGTCTGCGTATCCTCAGTAAGCCCGGATACCCGATTCCCGGTCTTACGGTGGCGCGGGTGCAGGACCTACTGGCCCGGTTGGCCGGGGCCGAAGGTCACCGTTTCTGGCCCGATTCGGTCAGCATTCTGGAAGCCAATCGGTTCGACCTTGCCGGAGCAGGCCCGAAGAATATTACGGATCTTTATCTGCTACGGCTCGCCGCCGCGCTCAAAGGGCGCCTCATCACTTTCGACCGCACCATCCGCTGGCAGCGCGTGACTGGTTGCGGGCCGGAAAATCTCGAAGTCCTGGAAGCCGTGGCGGGCGCGCTGCCCGCATAGACCCGGAAACAGGGCATCATGAGCGCACTCCCCATCCCCCTGCCCGAACCGGAACAAACCCGCATCGCTCCGCGCGATCCATCTCCCGACTACCTCCCGGCGCGCATGGTCAACGAATTCGTCTACTGCCCACGCCTCTTCTTTTACGAATGGGTCGAGGGCGTCTTCCGCGAGAGCGCCGACACGCTTGAAGGCTCAGCCCAGCACAAGCGCGTCGATGCGCGTCCCACCGAACTCCCCGCGCCATTGCAACCGGCTGACTCCAGCACAGCCGAGAAAATCCACGCGCGTTCGGTCACTCTCTCCAGCGAACGTCTGCGTGTGATCGCAAAGCTGGATCTCGTCGAGGCACAGGGAACGTTCGCGACCCCTGTCGATTACAAGCACGGCGCGCCTCGCGAAGGCAAGGACGGCATCGAGATGTGGCCCGCCGACCGCGCCCAGATCGCGCTTCAGGCCATCGTGCTCCGCGAGAACGGTTACGAATGCGATGAGGCCGTCGTCTACTACCAGAAGACCCGCCAGCGCGTGCGCATTCCGGTTGATGCCGCGCTCATCGCCGAAGCGGAAGAAGCTGTCGCCGGCGCCTGGGACCTCGCCACCTACGGGGGGGATTCCATCACCCCTGGTTGATTCGCCGAAGTGCCCCGGCTGCTCGCTCAATATCATCTGCCTCCCGGACGAAACCAACCGCCTCACCAACATCGACCTGAGCGGCGCCGCCCAAATGGGACTGTTCGACGGTTCCGCGAATGTACCGCTGCGCAAGCCGCCTGCCAGCGCTGGCCCGACGCGTCAACTCATGACGCCGCGCGATGATCTGAAGCCCCTCTATCTGAATACCCAGGGATTCAGGGTGGGGAAATCGGGCGAGGTCCTGCAGGTTAAGGACAAGGACAAGACCGTGCAGGAGGTCCGGATCGGCGAGGTCTGTCAGGTAAATCTCCTCGGCAACATTCAGATCACGACTCAGGCCATACAGTCGTTGTGCGAAGCCGGTGTGCCGGTTTCGTATTTCTCCATGGGCGGCTATTTTTACGGGATAACCACCGGCCTGAACACGAAGAACGTGGCGCTCAGGAGATCGCAGTTCCGCCTGGCTGATTCGGAATGGTTTCCGCTCTCGCTGGCGCGCGCCCTGGTGGCAGGCAAGATTCGCAATCAGCGGACCATGCTTCAGCGGAACCATATCGAGCCGAAGAAATCGTCACTGGGCATCATGAAGGCTATGGCGGAACGGGCCGAGAGGGCGGAGAACCTCGACTCGCTCCTGGGCATCGAAGGCACTGCCGCCCGGGCATATTTCGAGGAGTTTGCCGGGATGATCAAGCCCGGCGATGAGGAAGAGTCATCGGCGAGTGGATTTTCGTTCGACTTCGAAGGCCGGTATCGACGGCCTCCACGCGATCCTGTGAACGCTTTGCTGTCTCTCGCGTATAGCATGCTTGCCAAGGATCTGACCATCGCCTGCTATGCAGTGGGATTCGACCCGTACATGGGCTTCTACCATCAATTGCGGCACGGGCGTCCCGCGCTCGCCCTCGATTTGATGGAGCCCTTCCGTCCCCTGATCGCGGATTCGGCAGTGCTAAGCGCGGTAAACACCCGCATGGTGACGGAGCGGGATTTCGTACGCGCGGGAGCATCGGTGGCCCTCAGTCTGGCAGGGCGAAAGGGCTTTTTCCGGGCTTATGAATTAAGGATGGATTCGCTCGTGACGCATCCGCTATTCGAGTACCGCGTGAGTTACCGGCGTCTTCTGGAGATACAGGCGCGCTTACTGGCGCGCGTCATTGGCGGCGAAATTCCGTCATACCCCGTTTTTGTGACGCGATAGTTGACGCGAGCAGCGGGATGGTGCAGAAATGGAGGGGATCGCTCGCATTGGCTAACTTATTGGTAGATTGGAAGATCGAGAACCGCTTGGATCGTTCAACCCTTGAGTCGGAAGCAAACTCCCGGGCCGCTCGCAAGCCAAGGTGTAGATCATTGAAAACTGAACCTGTTATGCAGTATGCAATTCCGCCTCTGATCAGAGGCGGCCTCATTGAAGCGCGAATGATTTCCATCATTCGTGGCGTGTGCCGGGTGGAATTCCGCCTCTGATCAGAGGCGGCCTCGTTGAAGTCGTGCATATAAGACAAGGGGCCGATTAGGCGATGAGTCCTTTTCGAACGGCATACAGAATCAGCTCCGGGATCCCTTTGAGTTGCAGTTTCTGCATTAGATTAGACCGGTGCGTCTCCACCGTGTAAACGCTGAGGTTCAGCAGATTGGCGATATCTTTACTCGACTTGCCTTCGGCCACCAATTGCAGCGTTTCCCGCTCTCGCGCCGTCAGAAGATCCCACGAATCCTCGGCCCCGGCTCGTCGCAGTTTACGTCCGTAATCTTCCAGCAACACCCGGCTCACAGCAGGGCTGAAGAAGGACTTCCCTTCCCTGACGGCTTGCAACGCTTGCGTTAAATCCGCCTCGGCGGAGTCTTTCAATAGATATCCGCGAGCCCCCGCCTTCAGGGCTCGCAGTACATAACTCTCATCCGAATGCATGCTCAACATCACGACTGCGGTTTTCGGATGCCGCCCGGTAATCTGCTGGGCCGCTTCAATCCCGTTCAGATTCGGCATTGCGACATCCATAACGACGATGTCCGGATTCAGGGTCTCCGCCAACGCTACCGCCTGACGGCCATCGTCGGCTTCGCCCACCACGGTGAACTCGGGGTGCTGTTCCAGAATCAGACGCAAACCGCGGCGCATCAGCTTGTGATCGTCCGCCAGCAGTACTGTGGCTTGAATCAAGACACCTCCGGCAAGCGCGCTTCCACCGTCGTTCCCGCACCCGGCGCCGACTCCACCCGCAGGGTGCCTTTCAGTCGTGTCACCCGCTCCTCCATTCCCAGCAGTCCCATCCCGCGCGTTCGCGTGGCTTCGAATCCCCGTCCGTCGTCGTGGATCCGTATCGCAATCTGGCCGTTCGCCTGTTCTACCCGAACCCGCGCGTTGTGTCCGCCGGAGTGCTTCTGCGCATTGTTCAGTGCCTCCTGAACCACTCGATAAATACAGGTTTTGTAGTCTTCGGGCAGACTCGCCGAAACCCCGCTCGCCTCCACTTCCACTTCCATTTCGCCGCGCCGTGACACTTCCCGGGCCAGCCACTCGAGCGCGGCAACTAATCCAAGGTCATCCAGCATGGAAGGCCGCAGCAGCAAGGCAATATTACGAACCGAGTTCACTGAACCTTCGGCTAGTTCTTTCACTCGCTTCAGCCGCTCCCGCGCGACGCTGTCTTCCGGCGCAATATCCGCTGCCAGCCGACCCACGTCGACCAGCAACGCGCCCAACGACTGACCTACCTCGTCATGGAGTTCGCGCGAAATTGACCTTCGCTCTTCCTCCTGTGCTTCCAGCAGCCGGGCCGAGAGATCGGAAAGTTGAGTGCGGCTTTCCACCAACTCGGCATATCGCTGTCTCGCTTCTCGGTCCTGCCCCAATATATAAACGATGCTGGCCATGGCAAGGAGAAAGCCCGACCCGAGAATCACCACCAGCAATCGGCTCAGCCGGGTGCGTACCGCAGCGAATTGCTCAACCAATTGAGCATCCAGCCCACTGAAATGCCGGTGATCCCAGACGGCGATCTTTTCCTCGCTTTGCACCACACGATCGTGCCGCGGCAGAACCTCATCGTGCAGGTACCGGTTCATCCGGGCCGTGTCTTTGGTCCGTCCCTCGGCGAGTCCATCATTTACGGCTTGCTCCTGTTCCTGCAAGGCACTCCGCAGCGCCTCGACGAGTTGTCGTTCCTCCGGATCGCCGGCCTGCGGCCAGCCATTCAAGGCTGTACGAATCTGTACAACTACGCCCTGTATTCCGTCGACTGCATCGGAAGGGGTATCTGGAGACCAAGTCAGAAAGTACTCCTGGACCCGGCTACCCCAGGCATCTAATCCCTGACGAAATTCGAGCAGCGCCTGACTTCGGGCGAGGTAGGCTGTACGTGCCTGCTGCTCTTCGGCGTGCATGTTTTCAAGGGCCCGGAGGGCTTCGAACCCCGCCACGGAGGCCAGCGCCAGCAGCCCCCCGAAGCCTCCCAGCAGCACCCATCGCAACGTCCGTCCCGGTCTCAGCGCGTCCATACACTTCTAAGTTACTGGTTTTGCGACCCCTCGGTTTCCTTTCGCCAACCGTTTCCGGCTTATAATCAAATTCAGGAGCCACCCAGGATAGTCCGCACCGTTTTACATGGTTGCTGCGTCTTGACAAATATATGAATAGTCGCGCGAAGTTCGTCGTTGTTATGTCATCCACCTGCCTGGTCGCTTTGCTGCTCCTCGGCGGAGTTGTCAGCAAGGGAGCGCCGGCCGACGCGACTGCGTCTTCGAGCGACATCTACAGACATCTCGCCGTCTATTCCGAAGTCCTGTCCCGCATCAAGAGCGAGTACGTCGAAGAGCCGGACATGAGCAACGTCACCCTGGGCGCCATGAACGGCCTGCTTGAATCGATCGACCCGTACGCCAGCTACCTCAACGCGGAGCAGTACAAGGAATACCTGAAAAATTACGACACCTATAAGGCCGACCTCGGCATGGTGCTGGCCAAGAAGTTCGGCTACATAACGATCGTGTCCACCGTGCCCGGCTCGCCTGCCGCTAAAGCGGGCCTGACTACCGGTGACATGCTGGAATCCATCAAGGGCATCGCCACTCGCGACATGCCGCTGGCGTATGCGAAGCTCCTCCTCAAGGGCCCGCCCGGTTCCACGGTTGACCTTTCCGTTCTGCGCCGTAAACCTGAGCCCCAGAAGCTGACTCTCACGCGAGCCATCGTGGTTTATCCTCCGGCCGAATCGAAGATGCTGCCCGAAGGCGTCGGCTACATCAAGCTCGAAGCCATTAATCAGAATTCGACGAAGGAAACCGCCGCTGCCGTGAACGCGCTGCAGAAGCAGGGCGCCAAAAAGCTGATCCTCGATCTCCGTTATTGCGCCACAGGCGAGCCGGAGGAAGGCGTGGAACTGGCCAACTTATTCGTCGATAAAGGCCTGCTCGCTTACACCACCGGACAGAAATCGCCGCGCAAAGATTTCACAGCCGATCCGAAGAAAGACATTTCGTCGCTTCCGCTGGTAGTTCTCACGAATCGCGGGACCGCGTCCGCCGCTGAAGTCGCAGCCGCTGCCCTTCAGGACGACAAGCGCGCCACCATCGTAGGCGAACACACCTACGGAGACGCCTCGATTCTCCGCCCGATCACAATGGATGACGGCAGCGCCATCATCCTCTCGGTTGCCAAGTTCTACTCGCCCAGCGGCAAGTCAATTCAGAACGACGGTGTCGCTCCCGAAGAACAGGTCATCGACGCCGATTCCGCTACACCCGAAGGCGACGACGACAGCGATCAGCCCGCCGCCGCAGCGCCGGATAAGAAATCGACAGAAGACGTGATCCTCAAAAAGGGTCTTGAAGTCATCGCCAAAAAGTCTTAGTCGCATTCACACGCTATCCTGAAGTTGTGCACGGTGACGTTCCCGTGCAGCCGGACTCCGCTTGGCCAACGTCCCCGCTCGCCCGATCCACGGAGAACGTCGAGGTCTCGCGAGACCTCCGGTAAACCGCGCCATCGTTTTCTTCATCACCATAGCCACGCTGTATTTCGCCCGTGACATTCTGATTCCACTGGCTTTCGCGGTTTCTCTCGCCTTCGTTCTGACGCCTTGCGTAACCGCTCTGCGCAAGATCCACATCGGCAGGATCCCCGCGGCGGTATTAACCATTACGGGAGCCGTCGTCCTGCTGATGGGCTTCGCCTGGATGATTTCGAGCCAGTTGATCGAGGTGGCAAACCAGCTACCGCAGTATCGCGCCAATATTCATTCCAAAATTGAAGCGTTGCGTCTCCCCTCAACGGGTGCGCTGGGCCAGGCAGCTGAAAGCGTTCGCGAGGTCACCCAGGAATTTACCGACGGCCCGCGTACAGCCGCTGAGGCCTCAAACAAAGCACGTCCACCGGCGCCGGTCGAGATCGTTCAGCCTCCCGCCAATGAACTGGCTTACCTCCGCGACCTGGTTCGTCCTTTCCTCAAACCGCTGGCCGAGACCGGCATCGTCCTGATTTTCTGCATCTTTATTCTGATCGAGCGCGAAGACCTGCGAAATCGCCTGCTGCGACTGGCCGGGCTGAGTCAGCTGAACGTCATGACCAAAGCGATAGACGACGCGGCCCAGCGCGTCAGCCGCTACCTGCTGATGCAGTTGCTGGTCAACACATGTTTCGGGACTCTTTTTGGAATCGGCCTCTACTTTATCGGCGTACCCAATGCCCTGCTCTGGGGAGTGGTGGCCGCTATGTTTCGCATTGTTCCTTACGCGGGAACCGTCATTGCTGCTGCCCTTCCTTTCATCTTGTCTCTGGCCGTTTTCGATGACTGGCTCAGACCTCTCCTGGTGTTCGTTCTGTTCTCGAGTCTGGAACTGGTCACGGGCAATCTCATCGAGCCCATGCTCTATGGTGTCCACACGGGTATCTCCTCTCTGGCTCTTCTGGTCAGCGCCGTTTTCTGGACAGCGGTCTGGGGTCCTGCCGGCCTGATTCTCTCAACGCCTCTGACGGTCTGCCTGGTGGTCATCGGCCGCTATGCGCCCCAACTCGCTTTCCTGCACATCATGCTCGGAGACGAACAAGTGCTGGCCGCGGAAGCTCAGCTTTATCAGCGTCTGCTCGCCATGGATCAGGAGGAAGCACGAGCCGTAGTGGATCTTTTCCTGAAAGATCATACGCTGGCCGACCTGTACGATCAGGTTCTGATTCCCGCCATGTCGATGGCGGAGCAGGACCGGCACAGAGGCGCCATCGAGGCGGAGCGCGAAGAGTTTCTCTACCTCAACATCAGCGAGATGGTGGCTGAATTCGCCGAGTCGGCAGCGGCCGTGACCGTGCCGACGCGAACCACAAAAACACGTGCCTTTTGCCTGCCCGCCTACGATCAGGCGGACGAGATTTCCTGCGCCATGCTGGCCCAATTACTGGAGCAGAAGGGCATGATTGCCATGGCTTTTCCGGCCGGCCCCACCGCAGACGAAATGTTCGCGTTTATTCAACCGGAAGCAGGCGATGTCGTCTGCATTTCCGCCGTGCCACCCTATGCGTTTACCCCCGCCAAAACCATGGTGAATCACCTCCGCAACCGCTTCCCGCATTCGACGATTATCGTGGGAATCTGGGGTTTCAGCGGCGATATCCAAAAGGCCATGGCCCGTTTCGATCGTGGTAAGCCCGACCGTCTGTTCGCCACCCTCGACCAGGTTGTAAACGAAGTGCTGGGACGAGAAACCGGTGAAGCAATTCAGCCCGAAATTCCCGCGCCAGCCGAAATGCGTTAATGAATAGTGTGACCACGGGTGAACTGGCCGAACAGCTTGGACTCCGCATCCGAGGCGATTCCACCAGAGTTCTGCACGGGGCAGCCCTGCTTGAAGAAGCCACCGCTCATCAGCTGGGTTTCGCCGCGCGTCCTCAATTTTTCCCGGCCGCTCTCGAGTCAGCCGCGGGTTGCATAATCGCTCCTCTCGAGTATGCGGGGCCGCCCGGTCAAACCGTTATCGAATCGCCTCAGCCTCGCGCCCATTTCGCTCAGGCGCTCGGCATCCTTTACCCTCCTGCTCCCCTTCTTCCCGGCGTTCATTTCAGCGCCGTGATTGCAGCGACGGCCAGCGTGGATGCCAGTGCGGAAATCGCTCCCGGGGTGACCATCGGCGAAGGTTCCGCCGTCGGCCCGGGTACTCGAGTCGGCGCCGGTTGTTCGATTGGCGCGGGCGTGCGGATTGGCGCCGGTTGTCTGCTTCACCCGCGAGTCAGCGTGTATGACCGGGTCAGCATCGGATCACGCTGCGCGATTCATTCGGGCGCCGTGATCGGAGCCGACGGATTTGGCTTCGAATTGATGGGCGACCGCTATCGAAAGGTGCCGCAAGTGGGCACGGTTGAAATCGGCGACGATGTCGAGATCGGCGCCAACTCCTGCATCGACCGGGCGACGCTCGGGACTACTCGTATCGGCGACGGCACCAAGCTCGACAACATGGTGCACATCGCGCATAACTGCCGGATCGGAAAGCATGTGGTGATTGCCGCGCAAACCGGCCTTGCCGGCGGAGTCTCGATTGGCGACTACGCGGTGGTCGGCGGACAGGTTGGCATCGGCGACAAAGCGCGGATCGAAGCGGGTGCGATTATCGGCTCCGGCGCGGGTATTCTGACCTCGAAAATCGTGCGCGCGGGAGAGCCGGTCTGGGGAACTCCGGCACGGCCGTTGCGGCAATATTTGCGGCAGTTAGCCGCAGTGGCACGACTGGCCAGGCGCGATTAGGCAACTGTATCTGAGGTATTCGCTACCGCTTGCTGACGCGCGCGGCTCTGAATCGGTGATCGTGTTGTCTAAAGTTACACACACGAATCGCCGATCATTTACCTGAATGACAGCACAAACAATTACACGTCCCTCTGCTGCTGCAGCACCGCTGGCAGACCCCAGGGCCGGCAAATATCTGACGTTTCATCTGGGCAAAGAAGAGTTCGGCATCCAGGTGCGTCATGTCCGCGAAATCATGGGCGTACAGGACATCACCGCGGTTCCCGGAACTCCCCGTCACCTGAAAGGAGTAATCAACCTTCGCGGCAAGATCATTCCTGTGGTCGATCTGCGGCTCAAATTCCAGTTTCCCGAAGCTCCGTTCACCGAGACGACCTGCATCATCGTGGTCCAGGTGGAACAGGAAGCGGAGCAGACCATGATCGGCCTGATCGTCGACGGCGTATCGGAAGTACTCACCCTTGGGGCCGTGGATATTGAAGATCCACCCGATTTCGGAGAGGCCGTAGACATGCCTTTCGTGCTCGGGATCGCCAAGTGCAAAGGTTCGGTCAAGATTCTCCTGAAGATTGAAGACGTACTGACGCTGAAAGAACTGCGCGGCATTGAGTCCGTGCTGCTTTAGCTGGGCTGTTGTTAACAAGTCAACATGTCCGCTTTTATTAACACGTGATCTGTCCGGTTTTGGTTTTAGGCGGCGCGAGCCGCCCGCCTTTTGAGTTTGGGAGAGAGGG
>Ga0302320_10012278_pt1 | contig 18036 bp, 12 predicted proteins | sample Bog_T0_3_FD_202130 | JGI IMG/M metagenome (GOLD analysis project Ga0302320, IMG submission 202130) | Peat permafrost microbial communities from Stordalen Mire near Abisko, Sweden - Bog_T0_3 | ecosystem: Environmental > Terrestrial > Soil > Wetlands > Peat | place: Sweden: Abisko, Stordalen Mire...
GGGTCAATGGCGTTCAGGTATGACGCCATCCTGCTATCGGCGGTTTTGGAATCGCGCTCGGCGTCGAACTTGGTGAGGCTCCAGCTTGGATCGTCGTAGACGAAGTCCTGGAAGAACGCAGTTCCAAACGCCGCCATTGCGCTCTTTCCTGGCGAAAAACCAGTGATCCAAGGCGCCCAACCCGCGATGCCGGACTGTCCGCCGATCGCGTAACCGGGAAAGATCGCGTGACCTTTCGAGTCGTGGGGGCCGCCGTAGATCTTTTTTAGCGTTACAATCTGCGGCTCAGTGAGGCACTCGTCCGTTTCGGCGCCCTTACAGAGCAACACTTCCGGATTGAAGTGACATTGGCGGGGGTCGTCGATCACGCCGTCCTTCACTCCGTCAATGGCATCGCAAGCCGCCAGCGCGGCAGCTTCAATGGCCGGCAGTTTTTTCGAGGAAATGTAGTTGGCGCTGTCAGCGAGTAGCATGGACTCGGCATACGCACCGCCCGCCATGAGGTGCGTCCAGTAGTTCGCGGGCGCGCCGGCGACGATGCCGTCGTAATCGGCGGGATAACGTTGCGCTTCCATGAGAGCCTGCCGCCCGCCGTTCGAACAACTGTTGAAATAGGAGTGCCGCGGAGCCGATCCGTAGTATGAGCGAATCACCGCCTTGGCGGTAGCGGTCGTCTCGTGAATGGCGCGGTAGCCGAAATCGGTAATCTTCTCTGGATGCCCCAGCGCCCAGGAGCCATCGATGCCCTCACGAGAATGATGCCCAGTATCGGTGGAGGCACTGGCGTACCCGTGCTTTAAGGAGTCCGCCATTCCGTCGAAATTGATGGCGCCCGCGAATCCGCCGTTCCCTATGCCTTGGAATTTTTGGTTCCAACCCGACGCGGGGAGCCAAACCTCGAACTGAATATTGGAATCCTTCGATGGAGCCAGTAGGCCAACGACCCGGCAGAAGGCCGGCATCTTCTCAAATGTTTTGCCCTCCGGTGGCGTGAAGGAGCCTTCGGGTTGAGGCTGTGCCGCTTGAATCGTAGTGTTAGGGAGCGCCAGCTTGGCCAGATCTTCGCACGTTCCGGCAGCAATAGGGAGGGCGGTGATGCAAGCCAGGGTTGCGATTCGAAGAGAAAACATAGTCACTACGATATCTCAACGCCAGTTCTCGGCGAGCAATTTGATGAACAAGCCACCTACTACGGATCGCGCTTGAAAACCTTCCTGCTTGGCGGTGACGGTGTCGTACCAGTCGGTGAGCGGGACGCGGCTCGGCGATTCGTTCGCGAAGCGGTACGCGGGCGCTATGAAGGCCTCGAAGTCTTGGGGAGAGTCGGCTAATGTCGCGGTCCACAGCAGCCAGTCGATTTTCGTGTAACTCTTGCGGCTGTCCAGAGGCAAGCCGTAGGGATTCTGGTGCTTTAAATAGTAGGCGACTTCTTTGCGATAGACCTCTGCGGGAAAGAGATTCAATTTTAGGAGCCGGTCCCATACGAGATTGTATTTCTGGCTCCAGGTTCCAGGATGGTCGAACGTCAGCCGGTAGTGATCGCCATCGTCCGCCATCTTCATCCATTCGCCGGCAAATCGCTGGGCTGTACCGCGGTAATCCGTCGCAATATTTTTGTGGCCCAGTTGATCCGCCAGCGAGGCATAGGTTCCCAGCGCGACGATGGCCTTCACCGATAGGTTGGCGTTGTGGGCCAAATGACCCGCAAAGTCGTCGGTGCAAAGCTGGTTTTCCGGATCGAGACCCTTCTCTTTCAGATAGTCCGCCCATTTCGAAAGCAGCGGCCAATACTTCGCCGAGTAGTCCGCATTGCCCGTGGCCTTGGCGATCGCGCCCATCATGATGATCATGTTGGCGCTCTCTTCCACCGGCATTTGATCTTCCGCCGAGCGTTCGCCGCCGCCATAGACTTGGCCGTTGGCGAGCGGATATGTTCCGAGATCGTGCGGAGCGAAGGGGAACTTCCAGCGCGCCAGTCCCGCGTAGTCCAGCAATGGAGTCAGCGAGGCTTTCAGCAGTTCCGGATTGAAAGCGAGCAGGATGGGCGCGCCGGGATAGATTACGTCGACGGTTGAAATACAGCCATTGCTGAAGTTTTCCTTCGGGAACAGCATCGGCGTCCCGTCGAGATCGGCCGCTAGTTTTTGCGCGGCAAAGGCTTGGCGATAGGCGAGAGCGGATAGACGAGCATACTTCTCGCCACCGGCGCGCTTCAGTTCGGCCATCGTTTTTTCGTCGAACCGCTGGCTGCGCCGGACGATGTCGTCATACTCGCGCAAGGAGCGATCGAGCAGACCTGTGGCCTCCATGCCGGTACGGCGCCAATAGGGACGCAGGCGGCGGTAGAGATACTCGATGGAGAACGAATCGTCATAGGCGACTACAACGTGGCGCTCCACCGCTTGATCGGACACGCGCCCAAGATCGAAGACGTAGGCGAGCACCGGCATTTCCACGCGAGCTTGGCGGGGAGTGCGGAGGTCGTCGCGATCGGGCAGAGTTCCGGCGGTGGCGAAGGAATCCGAGGCGGCGCGCTGCGAGGCAATCGAGCTTTTCGCATGCGCTATTTCGGGCGCGGCCACGTACAGATACCCCCAATCGATGCGTAAATTGTCGCCCGACTTTTCCAACACCGGTTGCAACTTTGAGCCGAGACGCAGTACCTCGTTTTCGGCTACACGGAAACGGCCTGCGACTACGTCCTGCTCTGGCACGTCGACCGCAAGTTGCGCCGAGGCGTCGAAGTAAATGGACACTGCGTGATTGCTGTGATCGGTTGCAGTGACGCGCCAGGTGAGGTAAGTTACCGGGCGGGATAGCAGATCCAGGTCTTCGGGCAATGTTGGCGTCAGGAACGTCAGTTTGACGTGGATGCCCTGACCTTCGAAATCGTAGATGGTGCGGGTGGGCAAGACTTCGAGCGAAGTTTGCGGAAGCGGCGTTACCGAGGACCGCCGCAGGGTACCCATCAGGCGATAGGTTGTGCCGTCGATGCGGATCAGGCTGTCCAGGCTTTGGGCAGCGCCCGTCCAATGTTTGGTGGCGTCATCGGGCAGGCCATCCGCCATCGACCACACGCTGAAGTAGGGGTCGCACGCGATCAGCGGCGTGGAGGGGGGACGCAGGTCGGCGGCGGAAAGGGGAAGAAATAATACAGCTGCAGCCCAGAATGTTTTATGCATAGTGATGCCTAATATCGCCAACTGGTAAGATCCGCGCCTTTCGGAGCGGTCTTCGCCATGCGCTCCAGCATCTTGGGAAGATACATGGTGTTGTAGTGCAAGCGCGAGAGATAGTTTGGCAGATTCGGATCGCCATTCCAGCAATGCTCCGCTCGCGGACCGTACTTCACTTCGCCGTCATACGGCGGATTCGTAGTGCTCTTGAGAAAATCTTCGAGCAGATACACGGCGTCGTTCAAGAAGTAAGTGTCTTCGCTGCCGCAGTAGACGTGTAACTTGCCGCGAAGCTTCGGCCCGAGGGTGGCCCAATCGCGCTGTAAGATGTGGTTCAGGTCGTAGTGATCGCGCCAGTACGACGCGACGTCATGATCGATCTCGCCTGTTACCTTATCGATGATCTGCTTGGGATAGCCGTCTGGGCCGGTGGGCGAATAGACAGCCTGCCAGATATCGAACTGTTCACCCGAGCGTCCTTTGGCGCCTAATGCGAATTCGTAATTATTCAGATCCTCAGTGGTTGCGAGCACGTGTCCCAGGTAATCGCGCATGCCTGGCTGCACGATGCGTTTATGCGCGCCTTCGGTATAGAAGGCGTTCTTGTCTTTATAGAGGTCGATAGTAGTAAAAGCATGGAAATCGACCGGATCGGGACACGCCACGAACGCGCCGTTATAGCGATCCGGATAAAACATTTGGACCGCCAGCGATTCCCATCCGCCGGTGGATCCGCCGTAGAGGAATCGCGCCCAGCCTTGACCGATGGCGCGAAAACGCTGCTCGACGTAGGGCATTAGCTCGGTTTCGATGGCATCGCCCCAAGGTCCCAGGTTTTCGGAGTTCACGGCGTACGAATCGTCGTAATACTGGTTGGCGTGACGGATTTCCACGACTAAGAAGCGGGGAAACTTCGGTGCGGTCCATTGTTGGTAGAACTTATAGGCTTCCTCTTGTTGAATCCTGTTGTAGCCGGAGATATGGAAGCGCTCGCTGTAGTCGGGCTTTAGGTTCGGATCGGGCGCCACAGTGCGAAAACCTTCGAAATCGGCCGGAAAATGGCCTTCGAATACCGCCAGCGGGTAGTGCGCTGACGGGTGCGAGTCGAATCCTTCCGGCAGTAGTATGTTCGCGCCGAGATACATCGGACGCCCCCAGAACTTCGTGAGGAGCTGGCTCTGAATTTGGACGTGCTTGACGTACTTTGTGTCGGCGGGGAAGGGAATGGGCGGGATTTCCTGATCAAGCAGCAGCGAGAATGGTTCGGTTGTAGCTCCGCCCAGGGTCACCCTTCGCGGAAGACTGTACAGATTCCCAGGCGCGAGGTTCCAGTGTTGCCCTTCGCCGCGCTCCATGGGCAGTTTTACAGTGTGTCCGTCGGAGCGATGAAACGTTTCGTAACGATGGAGCACAGCTTGGACGGTGTATTCGCCAGCGGGGACGGCACTCAGGCTCCGCACTGGGTATCCGAAGGTATTCTGGTCGACGATGATCGGCTGGTTCGGCTGCCAGGCGTCGACATCGATGCCGAACATCATCTGCGACCGGGGCGAGTTGTCGATCTGCATGCGGGGCTCCGCCGAGGGGTCGGTGGAGAGTAATAGGAACAGCCGTCCATCGAGTGGTTGGGCGCTGCGGGCGGCGGGGAAATTGACCGAGATTCGCGTCTCATCCGCATGGGACGCGGCGGCGACCAGGCAGAATATTGCGGCAACACGGAAAGGAATCATCTGTCTAGAGATGATACGATACGGGCGGAGTTTGCAAAAGCGGGAATCGTGCTACTAAACTGGAAAATGAAGCGGCAGCTTTAAGCGGAGGGTCACGTGACTGAAGAAAACGGGGGCGCAATGTCCGGCCGCCCGGACCGGGTGGATGGGCGGCTTGACCGGATCGAGCGAGCGCTCGAGTTGACGGTGCATACCATCGATTACGTGGCTAACGAACTACGGATCTTGCTGCGCGCCCAAGTGCTTATGGCGGAGCGTCAAGATAAAATGGCGGAGCGTCAGGAGAAGATGGCGGAGCGTCAGGAGAAGATGGCAGAGCGCCAAGATAAGATGGCGGAGCGTCAAGGCCAGCTCGATGAGCGCATTGACAAGCTGGTGTCCGCGATCGGCGCGATGGCCGCGCAAAAAGCGCAGACATAGTCTAGTGAAAAATTGTCGGGACACGGTAGCGGTGTTGCCTACCGCTTGTGGACACTCACGGCTCGGTTACTGAGCGGTCACCGTGAAAGCCGGCGTGACCGGTAGGCTTTGAGGATCTCGCCCGCTACGGGCGCGGCATCGGCGCCGCCCGATCGGCCATGCAGCATCACTGCGATTACCACTTCCGCACGGCGGCTGGGGAAGAAGCCGGCGAACCAGGCGACGGGCTCCCCCGCGGGTGAAAACGAGCTGCCCGTTTTGCCTGCCACCGTTTCGCGTTCCACCCGCGCTCGCTGTGCTGTACCCCACTCCACGGCTTCTTCGAGGCCCAGCAGAACGGGCGGAGGCGCGCTTTGCGAGAGCAGCAAGTAAGCCGTCGCTAGTTCCGCGAGAGTGGTTGAAATGCCGTCTTCCCCGAGCGCCTGAAGTTGCTGAGAGTCCAGTCTCATGCACCGCCGCAGCGAGCCATGCAAGCCAAATCCAAATCGTCGCAGCTCGCCTGCTAATTCTGCGGCTTTAAACCGCTCCGCCACATGCGCGACGAAACAGTTGCAGGAATAGGCGAGCGCCGTGTCCGGCCGCAAAGGAGTATCCAGCCGGGGATGGGAACAGTTCAATTGACGATCCGCGATGCGCAAACGGCCGGGGCACACGTAAGCCTCCCCCGCGCTGAGTCTGCGGGTCCGCAGCAGCGCCGACAGAACGAACGGCTTAAGCGTCGAACCGGGCAACGCCAAGATATTCGAGTTTCCTTCGCCGGCGATTACGCGCCTGGTACGGACATCCAGAAGCAAGACGGAGCGGGTCATCATACTGGGGGATACTGGGGGCAATGGGTCCCCTCCTATTGTTATTCATGCAGGTGAGCGCTCACCAATCGGCTCTCGCCGCTTACAAGCAGCACAAGTTTCCCGAGGCCGTAGCGCAGTTCACCGAAGCACTCAAGACGGAGCAACCGGGTACGGCGGAGTATGAAGAATCCGTCGTATTACTGGGGCAAAGCTATTATCTGCAATCGAAATATAAGGACGCTATTCCTTGGCTGGAGAAAGCGACGCTGGGGAAGGCTCCTACTCCCGAAGCGGCGTACATGTTGGGGAACTCGTATATCTTCACGCAACGGAGCGACCTGGCCGTGGTGGCGTTCGCGCGGCTGTTTCATGTGCGGCCCGACTCCGCCGCCGCCCACCTGACCACGGCGCAAATGCTGCTGCATAACGACGCCGATGGCGAAGCGGTGAAGCAAGCCGAAGCCGCCTTGGTGATCGATCCGAAGATCCCGGAAGCTCATTTCCTGCTCGGTGAGGTGGCGATTCTCAAGGCGGAAATCGATAAGGCGATCGCCGAGCTGAAGAAAGAGATCGAGATCAATCCAGGCTTCGCGATGGCTTACTACAGGCTGGGCGACGCGTACAGCCGGCAGGAGAATTGGGATCAGGCGATGGGCCTCTTGGAACGCTCGGTGTGGTTGAATCCGAACTACAGCGGTCCCTTCATATTGCTCGGGAAGGGATATCTAAAGCGTAAGGAGTTACCGAATGCGGAAGGCGTGTTGCGTCATGCTTTGCGGCTGGATCCGCAAAACGCGTCGGCTCATTATCTGCTGGGACAAACGTTGCAGCAACTGGGCAAGGCAGAAGAAGCGAAACGCGAGATGGATCGCTGGCAGGAGTTAAAGGGCGGTAAATAAAAAGGCCGGCAGAGTTTCAAACCCTGCCGGCAATTTACTGCAATTTCGAGACGTCTATCTAGAAGCGGATGGTGCCGGAGAACTGCAGCTGGCGCATCACGCCGCCTGCCGCGATACCGGTGATCTGGCCTACGTTGGCGCTTTGTACGTCGCTATTCGGCGTGCCGAGGTTGGTGTGGTTAAACACGTTCTTGGCGTCTGTGCGGAGCTGGAACGAGAAGCGTTCCGTGATGCGGAAGCTCTTGGCCAACGTCAAATCCTGTTGGATGAAGTGCGGTCCAAACAGGACGTCGATCGGGTAGTTGCCGAACGTATTCGGTGCTGGAGTCAGGAACGGACCCGAAGTACAAACACCACTGGGGCAGCCCACGATCCATTGAGCGCGATTGCCGTTTGCGGCGTAGGGGCTGCCAGTGCCGATATCAGGCCGATTGTTCGGACCAATGTTGGGCTGGCCGCCAGTTGAACCGTAATTCTCAAGCGACGGAGAGAATGGGAATCCGCTGTAGTAGGTGGTGATACCGCTAACCGTCCACCCGCCCACCGCATAGTCCATATATTTGTTCGAAGTGGCGCCGAATTTGCGTCCGTGACCAAAAGGTACGTCATAGACTTGTGAGAAGACCCACTGCTGGCGAGGCAAATAGCTGGAGTAGCCTTCGCCCGCGGCGCGATCGTACAAGAAGTAATAGTTGGAATCATAACCCCAACCATCGCCCCACTGCCGCTGATAAGTGTAGCTGCCCTGAAGGGTCCAGCCCTGCCAGGCGCTGATTCTGGCGGTCGCTTGGAAAGAGTTGTAATGCTCGTTGGAGCAGTTGCAGTAGTAGGATAGATCGTTCGTCCAGCCGAACTTACTGTAATACGGCCGGTCGAGGTTCGTATCGGACACTCCTGGAACGAAGACAGCCTCGTTAGGATTAATGGACTGGCCGGTGCCGATGAAGCCGTGCCTGTTGGCATTGCCCACATAGGACGCGGTCACGGCCACGCGATTGGTCAATTGGCGCTGGATTGCGGCGTTGTATTGATAGGTTGTCGGCAGAGTCACCGTGGCGGGCCGGAACTTTGGATTGATGCCCGCCGGGAGGGGGAAGGTTCCGTCGGAGGAAACCGTGACTGCCGCGGGTGCGGGCGGTCCCTGCGCCAGCGTGAAGACATCGGTGAAGCCGTTCGGCGGGTTAATTTGCTGGTTCGAGAGAGTCGGCGGGTTCTGGGTAACGTTATGACCGAAGCTGGAGCCGAACGTTCCTAAATCATAGGACCACCCGTATCCGGCGCGGAGAACCGTTTTCGAATCGAGCTGATAAGCGAGACCCAGGCGTGGGGCGAAGTCGTGCCAGTTCATGGTCTGAATACCGTGCAACGATACTCCACCCTCGCCAAACACGTACATCAGGCCGTTGTTGAGGTTCAGCGTCGCGCCGTTCCCGGCGGCGTTCACCGATTCGGGGAAGACCATTTCCCAACGTAAACCGATGTTGATGGTCCACTTCGGAGTGGGACGCCACTCGTCCTGGCCATACCAGAAAAGGCGTGGCTGGTGTTCCATCGCGTTCGTGCTGCTGCTGACATAACGATTGAAGTTCGAGACGTCGCCCAACAAGAAGCTGGCAAGACCATAACCGCCAACTTCATTCTGGCCGACTGCCGGAACATTGCCGGTCAACCCGCTGTTGAAGTTCAACTCGCCGGCGCGATGGCTGTCGCTAGGCACACGCAAGTTGATGGCGTAGCGGATGTCCGCGCCGGCTTTGATGGTGTGCTTTCCGAAGGTCTTCGTGACGTTGTCGACGAACTGATAGTTATGCTCGGTCTGGGTCAGCGGGCAGTTGCATTGATTCACGCCCAGTGCATATCCAAGGTTGATATTGTCGCCGCCGGTCGGGATGTAGAAAGCGGGCAGTCCGGAGGTGTAAGTCTTATCCAGATTGAGACCCGGAATCCCCGCGTCCGCAGCCGGGGTGGTGCCATATCCGTTCGGAACGTCGAACACGTGATACTGGAGCCAGCCGAAGCGGAACTCGTTGATCAGTGTGGGGCTGGCGGTATAAGTCCAGCCAATAGCGAGACTCTCATTCTTTGACTGGGAGTTGCCGGCGTAGTTAACGAAGCTCGGACCGCCCGCCTCTTCTCCGAATGCGCCCGGCGCCTGTTCAGTGTACGCAGCGGAGCTATACCGTCCGAAGATCGTGTTCTTTTCGTTCAGGTAATAATCTTCGCGAGTGTTCCACTGGTTCGCAGTAATCGCGATGTCGCCGTTAACGGCATAGTTATTGATGAACGGCGCGCCCGATATCTGTTGGGCGTTCGGCATCGGCAGATAGGTATTCAGCAGCGTCAGCGCCGATGCGTTAATCCTGCTGGGCGGGATGATGTTGTTCGGGAACGGCGTGCGCCCAACGCCCGTTGTGGGGTTTCCGGTAGTGGGATCGTAGACCTGGAAGGTGGAGTGATAAGCCAGCTCCTGGCTCAAATTCCCTTCGCGGTCCAGAGCGGTGGGGACCGTGGTTACGAGTGATCCGCCCTCGGCTTCCCGGACCAACTGTGCATCGCCGAAAAAGAACAACTTGTTCTTGATGATGGCTCCGCCGATGGCCCCGCCGAACTGATTTTCGCGGTACAAAGCCGCGGGCAACCCTATGAAAGGATTCGCGGCCTGCGTCGTGAAGCCAGGCGTGTTGAGCTGTAGATACTCAAATGCATCTCCGTGGAACTGGTTCGTGCCCGATTTCGTGGAGTAGGAAGCGACGCCGCCTCCGACGTACTCGAACTCGGAATCGAAGTTCTGGAGAGACTGCTTGATTTCGGCCAGCGAATCCATCGTCGGATTGACGACGATGATGCCAAGGATCGGATCCTGGTTCACGGTGCCGTCGAGCTCATAACCCATGGCCGAAAACAACTGGCCGTCCACGACCATCTGGACGCTGCCCTGCGGGTTTTCGTCCGAAGCGTGCTGCCAGCCGATCTTGGACGCGCCCGGTTCCAGAAGTTCCATCGACTGAATGTTGCGGCCGATGTTAGGCAGGTCGTTAACCTCCTGGGTGGTAAACGTCTGCGCGACGTCCGCGCGATCGGATTGAAGCAATGGCGCCGCTGCCGTGACTTCGACTTCCGTCGAGACATCGCCGACCTTCAGCGACGCATCGTAGCGCGCGGCTTCGTCGACGCGGACATCGATATTATTCGAAACAATTCGCCCGAAACCCGCCGCTTCGATCGTGACTTTATATGGATCGGGGATTAATTGCCCTTTGTTGTAATTTCCGGACTGGTCGGTAGTGACCTCGAAACTGGTCCCTTTGGCGACGTCCGCTATCGTAACTTTGGCATTTGCGACTGCAGCGCCCGTGGCGTCGGTCACGGTACCGAAGATGCTGCCAAAAACCTGTTGTGCGTTTGCGGTTCCGATAAAGGAAGCCAGCAATACGGCTAGTAGTGCAACGGTGCACTTGGTGCTCCAACGATGGCTAACCATGCATTCTCCTTTGGAAAGCATTCTCATGATTCAAAATTCTTCTCCTTGGAAGTTAAATACCCCTACTGTCGCTTAAAACAGTCTTTACCGTAGACACGGGCTGGGGGAAGTTTCGCCACGTTTGATACCGTTAACGAAAATAACTGGCGTAGTTGCAAAAGGTTCCGTGTTTTGTTACCCTCCTGTTAATGCCTGTTACAGGGGCCACCCTGATTGAACGGGACGAGAATTTTCGGCAAATCGACCGGCTGGTCTCGAGCAACGTACTTCAGGGCTCCGAATCTCTTTGCAAGCTGCTCCGCTATTTAGCCGAGCAGGCTCTCGAACATCCGGGGGCGGCGGTCAAAGAATATCAGATCGCCACCGAGGTGTTTGGGCGGCCCAGCTACTTCGATCCTCGCTTGGATTCCACGGTCCGGGTCCAGACGGGACGGTTGCGCTCGAAGCTCGCCGAGTACTACGGCAGTGTGGGGGCCGACGACCCGGTTGTGGTGGAGATTCCCAAGGGCTCCTACACACTTACTTTCCATCTCCGGATGCCCCCGTCCCCCCCGGCGCCGGCACTGGTGGCTGTGCCCGAACCCGCAGGCCCGAAGGCATCCGTGCCGGCAGCATTGGAAAACGCGCAAGATGCCAAACCTAGAACCTTGGTGCTGGCTTTGCTGGTAGTGATCGGAATCATGGCGGTGTCGGTGTTGATTCTGTCGTATTTGCTTGTGAAGCGGCCCATTTCGTCGCCGGTGTCGGCAGGCCAAGCCGAAGAAGCCCGCGTTTTGGCCGCATTCTGGAGAAATTTTATCGATCAGCCAGAAGATCCGTGGGTTGTTTTTAGCAACGCTGAATTTACGGGCCGCCCGGAAACGGGTATGCGCTACTTTAACGGCCAAACCGATTCCAAAGATACAATTCTCGATCACTATACGGGCGTGGGCGAGGTGATCGCGATTCATGAACTGGATCGTGTTTTCACGCTGCTGAACCATGGACTCCGAGTTAAGCGGGGGCGGCTGTTGTCGTTAGACGACGCCAAGAATAACAACCTGATCTTTGTTGGGTCCCCGAGCGAGAACCTGCCGCTGCGGGAAATTCCGACCTCGCGCGAGTTTGTGTTCCGAAGAACCGAAATGGCTCCCCGCAAGGGAGATCTGGCGATCGTCAATGCCCACCCCGCGGCAGGCGAACAGCGGCTGTACTTCGCCTCCCCGGGCAATCCGTTCACGGAAGACTATGCCATTATTGCTCTGGTGCCGGGACTGAATCAATCACGTTGGGTGATGGTTCTGGCGGGCATTACGACGCTGGGGACGCAGGCCTCCGTAGAGTTCGTGACACGGCCGAGAACGGTGGAGGACTTGCTACTGCGACTGACGGGATCGAAGAGCGGCCCAGCTGTGCCCTTTGAGGCGGTATTGAAAGTCAGAATCACCCAGGGCGTGCCTGTGAAGGGTGAGATTGTCGCGATGCATTCGCGGTAATTCGGATTGGGGCGTTTACCGTTCGCCGAGCATCGTCAAAGTCGACGCGGTGCAATCCTTTTCAGTCGCCGGGCACGCTTGAGCCTGCAGATCCTTGGTGAAGCAAATGCGGACATCGCTCAATTGCTTCCCACCTCCGCACCCCACGTGGACGGCGCCCATTGGAAACGATGCATTGGCGGACGCGAAATTAACCTCTACATCGTTGGGGCTCACATCGATCGAATGGTCGAGAGTCTTATATTGATCGGGGATCTTTACGGAATCGAACACCTGCCGGATTTGTCCGAAATAGGTCGCCGCATCCAGCCCGCTACAGGTGCCATGCTCCTTCCACTCATGCTGAACCAATCCGGCGTCCGGAATATAGGTCAACATGCGAGTGACGATATCGGAAGCGACGGGGCGCGCCGGGGCGCACTCCTTGGGATAGCCGCCGTTATTAAATTGGGGCCAGAGGCCGTGTACGACGAAGCCTACATGATTGCCGTTGGCACATTCGCGGCTGTTCTGTTTGGCATTGGGCATCGCGCAATAATCGGGCGCCCAGGAGAGCGTCAGCAAGTAGTAGTCGAATACGCCAGGCGTGTTGGCCGTTTGGTTGCGATGACGCGAACGCGCGGCGGCGATCGTGATTGCGATACAGAGGATCAGTGTGACAGCTAGTAGTCTTTTCATGGTGAACTCCTTTTAGGCGCCGAGCAGATGCGGCAGGCGCGCCAGTTCTTCGTCAGTAGAATCGTTGGGCACCGAACAGCCCGGCGCCAGGATCAATCTTTTGTTAGCGGCGTTTTTCGCGGCCAGCCATTCCCGCTTCAGATCCAGCGGCGTCATGCCGCGATAATTTCTCTCATCCAGGCCGGCCATCACCACGCCGCCAAATCTCTTTTGCACTTCGCCGATTCCGATATAGGTGTAAATCGAATAGTTAATGGCCGACGCCGCCCAGCCTTGGTAGAAGCGCTGGGCGTACAACTTGTCGCCGTATTTCGCGTCGGTGTGGAGATGCAGCACGTTCAACGGCGCGGACTTCACCGCTTCGAAGATCATCTTGTCGAACGGCTCGCTGAATTTGACGTAGTCGGCTTCCGAGAGCACGCCCCCCTGGGCGTTGGCGATGGAAACGAAAATCCCCGCGGCCCCAGTCTGCACCGCGCGGCGGGCATGGTTCGCTTCGGATTTCGCGATGGCCTCCAGCGCATCCAGCAAGCGTTGGGGCTTTTCGTTCTTTAGCGCCACCACCTGCTCGTGCGACGAAAGTTTCTCCGCCACGTTCCAGGGATTAAAAATCGTTTCGACGAAATAAGCCTCGCGATTCAAGCCGTCGCGAATCGACTCCAGCGCTTTGATCTGGCGCGGAAAGGGATTCTCAATCACCCGCGCTTCATACCAATGTCCCGCCGGCTGGGGATAAGGATAATCGCTCATCACCTTCACCAAGTCGGTATGGAACTGCCGATGGAAGTCGAGCGTTGACTGCGCGTGGCCCTCGGCCGTCTTGTCGGCGTCCAGAAAATGGTGCCAGAAGCTGAACGGAGTGCGATCCACATCCTCGCCTTTCAGGGCACGATCCACCCGCTCCGTCGAAGACATCGCGGCGCCGCGCAGGATGGCCGCGGCCGAAACTCCCAGCAGCATTTCTCTTCGGGAAAGCATACTGCACAGTGTATCGAATCGAAGGATCGTTACACTTTCACAGCGGCAAGTTATCCTTGAATTTAGCCCTATGCCATTTGCCACGATTCCGGAAGCGATCGACGAGTTCCGGGCCGGGCGGTTGCTCGTCATTGTGGACGACGAGGACCGCGAGAACGAAGGCGATCTCACCATCGCGGCGGAAAAGATCACGCCCGAAGTGATCAACTTCATGGCCAAGTATGCGCGCGGGCTGATCTGCCTTTCGCTCGCGCCGGCGATTTGCGATGCCCTGGAACTCCGCCCCATGGCGCACCGCAACACGTCGCGTTTTGGAACGGCGTTCTGCGAATCGATCGAAGCGGCGGAAGGAGTAACCACCGGAATTTCAGCGGCCGATCGTGCGCGAACTGTGCAGGTGGCCATCCATCCCGAAACCAAACCGTCGGACTTGGCGCGTCCGGGGCACATGTTTCCGCTGCGGGCGCGCGAGGGCGGCGTTCTCGTGCGCGCCGGTCAAACCGAAGCAGTAGTCGATGTTGCCCGTATGGCCGGATTGCGGCCCGGCGGCGTAATTTGCGAAATCATGAACGACGATGGCACTATGGCTCGCGTGCCGCAGTTGGTGGAGTTTTGCAACCGGCATGGCTTTAAGATGATCTCGGTGGCCGACATCATCCGCTATCGCCTGCAGCACGAGCGATTCATTCATCGCGCTGGAGAAGGCTGCCTGCGAACCGAGTTCGGCGATTTTCGGATGATCACGTATGACAGTTCGATTCTCGCCGACCAGCACCTGGCGCTCGTCCATGGCGAGATCGATCCCGCCAGTACGGTTCTGGTGCGAGTGCATTCCCGCTGCACGCAGGGGGACGTGTTCGGGTCGATTGAATGCGATTGCCGGAGCACGATTCGGAACTCTTTAGAGTGCATCGCAAAGGCTGGCCAAGGCGTGCTGGTCTATTTGCACCAGACTGGCCCGGGCATCCGTTATCACGGCAGTTACATGACGGCGGATGGTCAGCGAACTTTGCAGTACGAGACCGGCATGGGCGCACAGATTCTGTCCGACCTGGGTTTGCGGACGATTCGGTTGTTGACGAATCATCCGCGCAAGATCGTAGGCCTGGATGCCTATGGCATTCAGATAGCGGAGCAAGTCCCGATCTAGTGACCCGGAGGAGGAGCGGGATGGGCGGGAGCCGTGGGAGGGGCCGACGCGGCAGCGGGGGCCGTCCCAAAATATGCGTCGTTGATGGTGACAGTTGTCTGCTTGCGAATCTCGTCGGCGGCTTTCTGCGCCAGTTCCGGCTTCAATTTCGCGTCTATGCCGGTCTTTACGTCTTCAAACTTAGAAGTTTCGTGCTTGTCTACTTTAATGATGTGATAGCCGAACTGAGTTTTCACCGGCTCGCTGACCGTTCCCACCGGTAGATTGAAGGCCACTTCTTCGAACTTCGGAGTCATCTTTCCTTTGCCAAACGAACCCAAAGAACCGCCTTGCTTGCCGGACTCGGTGTCGTCGGACTCGGCTTCCGCCAGCTTCGCAAAATCCTCGCCTGCCATCAATTTCTTGCGGATATCCTCTGCTTTGGCCAGTGCTTCCTCCTCCGTCAGATCCTTTTCCCCGGCCCTCAAGGGCACGCGCGAGCCCTTGAAGCGGATCAGGATGTGGCGGGCGGTCACTTCTTCATAGTCGTTCTTGTGTTGATCGTAGTAGGCGTGTTCCGCCGTATCGTCGGCTTTGACGCCTGCGGCGATTTCGCGAAATAAAGTGCTGGCCAGCAGATTCTCCGTTTGGAAGGCAATCAGTTCCTTCGTCTCGGGAGATTTATCGATGCCGCGTTTGCGGGCCTCCTGGGCCAAGGACTTCAGCTGGGCGATCTGTTCGGCTACCTGGCGCTTCCCGGGACCTTGCGCCCGCGCACGTATCTGGTCCGGCAACGAGGCAATGAGGCGCTCGAACTCGGATTTGGTCATCTTTTCGTCGCCGACGGTGAGCACCACCGGATCGGCTCCAGGAATATCTTCCAACACCGGTTTTGCGGGCTTGGCCGTAGCGGCCGTCGCGGGGATTCCAGTGGCTGGTTTCGGCGCCGGCGTTTGGGCGAGGCCCAGCGCTACCGGAGCGATCATAAAACATTTGAGGATAGAGAGTTTCATTTTGCTTTCTACTTCTAAGGCGATCAAACGGCAGGGCACACGAATAGTCAACACCGCGCGCGCTGATTGTGATCTTACGATTTCAGAATACACCACCGGCACAGGCTTGCGGCGATCCTAATGCGAATTATCCACTACTTCAAGGCCGTAAACCGATGCATAGTTCTTCTCGGGTATGAACGAGAGAATCAGTTTGCCCTGGGCGTTGGCCCGCAATCCGCCGAATCGCTCCACCAATGCGCGGCTGGAGCCCACTTCCTTATAAATGTCCATGTTGCGGACCAGCGCCTCACCGTTGCAGAAGATATCGAACGCCCGGCTGCCGGGGCCGCCGCCGCCCGGATTTTCCGGACCCCAGTAGGTTTCAGCGAAATACAGGGAGACGTCGTAGCTGCCGTCTTCCGCCACGGGAAGCGCGTACGTGAAGTTACCAAAACGTTCGTTGCGGTAGATTCGGCCCTCTCTCGCGCCATCGATGGTCGCGCTGCGCACCGCCATTTGGCCGCCACTGTAATACTTGTCGGGATTCCAGGTACGGCCCAGCGCGTCCTGCACCGGTTGATCGTTAACCACGATCCGTAGCGGGTTCAACCGGCGCGGCCGCGCTGGAATCAATTCGATGGCATTCACCGTCGCCTCGCCCATATGCGAGATGAACCGCAGGTGAAGCCGCCCGTCGGGTCCCGGAGTAACATCCTTGAACACACGCTCGTCGGCGACGTTAGGGCCGCCCGCGTCGGAGAGGATATCGAAATCGCTTAAGATGCGCTGTCCGTTGGCGGAGACATGGAACACGCGGCTGCTGTCGCCGCCTTTCTTGGAATTGCCAGGGCCAAACTCCGTTTCCGCGAAATAGAGATGCAGATTGTAGTTTCCGGGCTGAAGCGGGATATCGTAACTGAACAGGCCACTTCGACCCTGTTGAAACAGTTTAGGATCACCTGTCCGGGCAAGCAGCAAAGCCGGGCGGTGGTAGGGAGATCCCCCGCTGAAGAACCGATCGGCGTCCCAATTTTGCCCCAGACGATCGCGGAATGGCTTCGTTTGCCCACAAGCCAGCCGCGCCGCGCGTCCGGGAAGACCGGCCAAGCCGAAGTCCTGAACCGGTTCGGGATTGCGATCAACGGAAACCCCCAGCGAGCTGACAGGCGTCGCACTGGCCGCCAAGGCGTGCGGGCGTAAGTGGAACGTTATTTCCACGAACGCTAAAATCGCCACCGCAGCCGCCAGTAAGGTGGTAAGCCAACTGAATCGGGGTATCGCCACGGTCGCGACTGGAGGCGGCGGAGCGGGCGTAAGACCTGGCCCGATCTGGACCGGCACGGCGGGTTCCGGCAATGGTTTGGCTGGCGGCGTAGTTTGCTTCTCCGCCGGCAGGAAGGCCGGCGCGTAACTGCCGGTCGGAATCACCAATCGCAGATCGTGGCTGGACCCTTCCCGCTCATAATATTCTTTTAGCTTCTTCCGGAGCCGGTGAACCTCCACTCGAGCGATGGCGTCGTCAACCGGGTCAAACGTGTCCGGACGACCAAAAACTTCCACCGCGATGTTGTATTCCTTGACTTGCTCGGACTCTCCCGAGAAGTACTTATCGCAAAGGTAACGGAGTAGACCGGCCATCCTTTGCGAACGAAGAAAAGCGGGCGAGGAAAGGATAATTTCCAGCTCCGCTTTTGCCTGCTCCTGCATGGAGGTAACCTCACTGCTGTCCCACATCTAATGCGCAGAATTATATCAAAGCGCGAGTACGCAAATGTGCGTAGGGATTCTCTTCAGTTTGGCCGGGGAGCCACCAGCAACCATCATCGAACCCGAAAAGGGCTGAGGAGGGCCCTTCAAACATAGCAGCTAACACAAATATGGCGCTCGCCTCCAATCGCCTAAAATACATTTGTAACATGACGTACGTTACTGATAAATAATAACTTATCGGGAACGCACAAGTACGCAACAGATGATAACCAGGATTAACGGCGAGTTAACTAGACAGGGGGGCTAGATAGAACATAAACTGCTCAAAAGATCCGAGTTCCGTCGTGCTGTGGAATTCACTATGTCCGAATTGGAAGCTCTCGACCAGGGAAAAGGCCGAGCCTTCCGGTTTCGGCGGCATAGATTCTGTCGGTCAGCCGTTGGGACTTTTGCGTTAGTTTGGCACCGTTGCTAGTGCTCGCATCGCGGTTTCACGCCGCGAGAAAATTTTTGGGGGGACTTCCATGTTTCAGAGGTCAAACAGGGTTTGGCTTGTTTCGCTCTCGATCTTAAT
>Ga0302320_10012279_pt1 | contig 18035 bp, 14 predicted proteins | sample Bog_T0_3_FD_202130 | JGI IMG/M metagenome (GOLD analysis project Ga0302320, IMG submission 202130) | Peat permafrost microbial communities from Stordalen Mire near Abisko, Sweden - Bog_T0_3 | ecosystem: Environmental > Terrestrial > Soil > Wetlands > Peat | place: Sweden: Abisko, Stordalen Mire...
CGAGACGTCGAGACGTCGCGAATTCAATGATCTGCCAGGCGGCAACTTAATTCTTGCAGGCTTTTCAAAAAAGGAGAAATGTGAAGATTTTGAGGCAAAAAAGCATCTGTCGTTTCATGCTGGGCAAATTCAAAAGTGTTGGGTTCCTTTGGGGCATTGAATGGCAAGACACTCACTGGTTACGCACAGAGTTCTTTACTCCGCACTCGCCAAATAATTTATTTTCTTCGGATCGGCTTAACCATGAGGAAAATGCTCATGCAACTAAATATCCCCCCTTTAGATGGAACTGTTCGATAATCGGAGGTAATTATGTTTGCCGCTGATCACTTAACCCTGCGTTTAATCCGGCTTGTTGGCGAGGAGAAATGGGAACCGCATGATACCGGTTTCTATTTTTTGTTCGTACGGGGCGGGATTGGAGAGTTTGCGATTGGTTCGGTCAGTTACCAATTTGCCCAAGGTGATGTTCTGGTGCTGAACGGTGCAGGCGGTGGCAAAATTGGAACCGCCGGCAATGGCGAGCTTGTGTTCTCAAGTGTATCCGTGCTGGTTGAACATCTGTTCCCGTTGTTTGCGGCCAACGAGATTTCGCTGTTACAGGATCTCGTGGGCAGTTTGGGCCGCATGAAGTTTCATGCCGCCGGCAGCCCACTCGCGGTTGAGTGCCATCGTCTGATTGAGGCCGCGCCGCCACAATTTAACATGGATCACCGCGTTCATCTTCTGCAGGTTATTGCTGTCATCTTCAGAGAGGAGTTTATATTGCTCCAACGTGGCCGGCCGGGATTTATGAGTTTGGAGGAGCACCTGATCCAGGTTTTTGAGAAGCTTTCGGCTAATGATCTTTTGTCCCTCCACACCGAGGAACTTTCGGTGAAGTTTGGCTGTAGTCGCCGTCACCTCAGCCGCCTGTTCCATCAACATTTTGGTTTCTCCGTGGCTGCCTTTAGGATGGAATTGCGCATGCTCCGGGCGATTTCCCTTTTGCGGGATCGCAATGCGAAAGTGAACTACGTGGCCGAACAGTGCGGTTTCAACCATCTGGGACTTTTCACCAAGTGTTTTAAAAGGCGGTTTGGAACCACCCCCGGTCGTTGGCGCGTTCAGGGCATGAAACATCCAGCCGCACCCGCAATAGAGGCTGGCAACCATTCAGAAGGTTTGTTGCAGTTGAATGACAGCCCTATGTTTGGGCTGCTAAAATCAGCCAAACCCGTGGGTGCGCCGGCGATTCAATTGAAAAACGCCTCGCGTTTGCGCAGTGTTCGGATAGCCGACAGGCTGGAAAGGATTCTTGCTAATGCAATACCTTCGCCTGCATCGCGCTCCGCTCCGGTTGATTCGGTTGGAAGTCCTAGATTGAATGCCTTTACCTGATTTACAATGCCCGCTAATTCATACAATTTGTCAATCCACTCAGATATGCTTAAGAGGGACATTTCCCCGCGTTTTGCAATGTGGGGTGCGGTCGCTGGCTTGGGAGAGTTGCGCAAAAAATATCCTCCTGGCCAATCCACGGACAAGCTCCTTGGAACAATCCTAAATCTTGATATGCGCTTTCAGAGTGTCGGCTGCAGGAACACGCTTTTGGCGTGGGTTGCTGTCTGGGCGTTGGCATTAAGCATGGCCAGCAGCGCGGCTGAGTTGTCGCCCTTTGCCATGTCGGATGACCTGCCAGCGTCCGCGTCAAAGGTCAACCTCGCAGTTGGGGCCCGGTTTCCGATTGTCAAGCCAGATTCGGCAAATCCCACCGATTTGCCCGACTCCGGCGTGCTTTTCCTGGACGGCAGCAACGCCATGTCGACCTTGGATGATAATCACGAATTATCCGTCGGCGATAATCTATCCTTCCAGATCCTGGAAGATAAAGATGATTCGAAGCAGATGGTTGTGACTGATTCTGGCGAAGTCGAACTGCCATACCTAGGTCGCTATATGGTAAAAGGCATGACCTGCAAGCGATTGGCCTTGGAGCTTAAAAAAGAACTCGAAGCCAAATACTATTATCACGCCACCGTCATCATATCGGTTGATTCAATGAGCCGCAACATAGGTAACGTTTACCTCTCGGGAGCGTTGCGCACGCCGGGACGGCTGGGAATTCCAGGCAATGAAGTGTTCACCCTGAGCAAGGCCGTGCTTTGCGCCGGAGGGTTCACTGATACTGCCGACAAACACAACGTCAAAGTGACCCGACGGGCTGAATCAGGGGGCACCAACGAATTTTTTACGGTTGACGTAGGACAGATATTGGAAAAAGGCAGGATCGACATGGACCTGCCATTGAAGCCCGGGGACATGATTTTTGTTCCAGAGCGGTTGGTCATCTTTTAAATGCCGCTGATAAGATGAACTCGTTTGCATCACATACAAAATGCACCATAATTTAATAATATCAGCTCTCGTCGAGGGCAAGGTGACGGCATCGGGGGGCGATCATGAATAGACAGATACAAACCCTCCCTCCGCAATTCCCATCGGAGATGTATAACGAGGCGGAGAGTTCCACCGGCTCAAAGTTTCGGCTTCAGAAATTCTTGCTGCTTCTCACCCAGTATTGGTGGGTGCCGGCTGGTACGTTATTTCTCAGCCTGATTGTAGCTGGGGTGCAGCTTATCCATCAACCGGCAGTATTTTTTTCGGTGGGAAGCATATGGGAAACCATGAAGATTCAGCTCCCGGACGGCCCTCTTTTTAGCGAGAATACGGAGAGTTTGCCCGGAACCCAGAATGACCTTTTGCGCAGCGGTTTGATGCGGGACCGTGCATTAGCCAATCTGCAAGCTGCTAGCAACCACGTCGTCATCCCGGTTGATTCACATGGCTGGCCGCTGCCTGTGACCGTCCGGATGTCGCAAACCTCCAAGAGTGCCGTGGTTACTTTGGAAGCGATTGGTCCTCAGCCTGCTTATACCCAAGCCTATCTGGAGGCGCTGATGCAAGCATACTTGGAATATAAGGCTGAACTTCGCAAGCAGATTTCAGGAGATACCCTGGCGTCCATTGCGGAGCAAGTAAAGTTGGCCGAGCTGGAACTTAAAAACCAGCAGGACATCCTGACAGGATTTGAACGCACCAACAATATGGCCATCTTGCAGGAAGAAGGAACCGTTGCTGGCGGTTATTTAACCAAACTCAAGACGCAGCTGTCCGATCTTGAATCGGCCGAGCGGCTCCTCGAGACAGCCTCGGTCAATTTGGCAGAAACGAACCCGGGCGTGGGGCAGGCCAACCCGATGAGCCTCGATGTGGAGACGCTGACCTCCCTGCTTGGACCCCAGGCTGCGGGTGTCGCGGTGGAACTGCAAAACAAGATCAGGGAGCTTGATATGTTGAAAATGCAGCGTGCCGCATTAAGCGTCAATCTGCGCGACCAGCACCCCAAGATGAAAAAAATGGACGCCGACATTGAAACGACTGAGAGGCAATTGGAAATTTATCGCCGCTTGAACCAGGAGCAAATTGCGGCCACTGCAGAAAACGCACGGCGTAATGTGGAAAACGTTCAAAATTCGATCAAAGAGTGGGAGACGAGCGTGGTGGATGTCAATAGTCGTATTGCTAAAGATGAACAGTTGAAAAACAACATGCAAAGAGCCCAGAGTGAATATGACCGTCTAGCCGCTTTGATGCAGAACTTCAAGATCAGCCGCGATTTTGACCAGGAAACTCTTGCCGTTCTCGAACATGCTTCGCCGCCAGCCCGCTCCTATGGCGCCATGAAAAAGACATTAACCTCAACCATCATGGGAGGCTTGCTCCTTGGATTCGGTTGCGTTGGATTGCTTACGATACGGGATGAAAAATTTAGTTCAATGGTGGAAGTCAGGGAAAAATTTGGTGATAGCGTTCTTGCTCAAGTGCCTGAATGGCCCAAGGCGGAGGGAAAACTTCAGTTGACGACCGACTGCGAGCTCTTACATCCTTATGCAGAATCGTACCGAAGTCTTCGGTCCGCGTTATTGTTTTTTACCCAGGGGGCAAACCGGCCGCGAGTGATACTCATTACAAGTGCCGTGCCGGACGAGGGAAAATCCACGGTTTCCGCAAATCTGGCGCATACATTAGCCTTGGGCGGTTCACGCGTGTTGTTGGTGGACGCGGATATGCGTCGCGGCACTTTGCATGAAATTATGCATATGGAGCGGGAGCCCGGCCTCAGCCATCTGTTAAGTTATCCCGCTGATGGAGACAAGATTATTCAAACCAATTCTCTCCCAAATCTTTCCTTCATTTCTTGTGGCGGCAGGGTGATAAATCCCGGGGACTTGTTGCTCGGTCCGGCACTAGATCAGTTGCTCGGTTACTGGCGCAGCCAATTTGATTATGTGCTCATTGACAGTTGTCCCGTTTTTGCGGCCGATGATGTCACGTCCCTGGCTGTGAAAGTGGATGGAACATTGCTTGTTGTACGCAGCCGGTTTTCAAGCGAACGCCAGGTCCGGGGCGCACTTGAAATTCTCCACCAACGCGGGGCAAGGATCCTGGGTGTGGTTTTCAATCGGGTTAATGCATCATCGCGATCGTATGGTCATTATAACTATGCCAAGTATTATGACACGGCGGACACCGCTGCATCGTAACCCGGCGACGGTGCACTGAGGAAGCGTGACAGGTTGTAGTTGTGACAGGTTGCTGCGTTTAAGTAGCAGTGTAGATCTGTGCGGCAAATAAAAAAATAAATGGTGGTTTAAATGCGAGCCAAAGAAAAAAAGGCCTGCGAATTGACCGGGACGAAGTCTGCACTTTTCCGATCGTCAACGAGAAGGCCAAGTGTTTCAGTGCGGGAGTTTCTAAATGAGGCTGCTAGATTTAAGATGAACCCACAGCTTGCGGCGTTAAATTGATCATATGAACACTCCAGCAATCAATTACCCTTTGGCATCTCGGCGGGGATGGCTGGTGGAGCATATATATTTCTTTTCGGACAACCTTTAAACAATTAAATTATGTCAGCGAAAACCCTTACTCATATCGTGCCGGCGTTGCGCCCGCAAAATAACAGCGCTGGCGACTATGCATTAAATCTGGCGCTTGAGCTGCGCAAGTCTTATGGCGTCCAAAGCCAGTTCATTGTCTGCGATCCTGAAAGAAGCGGAAACGGCCGCGTTGAAGACTTTGTTGTCCAGCGCCTGCGAGTTCGAAACGAGGCGGGCATCTGGAGCTTGCTCGCGTCGGTAAAGAACCAGCGGCCTCCCGTGCTACTTCACTATTGTGCCTACGGTTATCATAAACAGGGAGTTCCCCACTGGTTGTATCAGGGCATCAAATCGTGGCTTGATGAATATAACGGCGCAGATGCTGGCAGCGAAAAGCAACTAATGACCGTTTTCCACGAAACTTTCCCCGAAACTTCCAAGCCTTGGAAAAAGGAGTTTTATTTGCGGATCCCACAACAGCGGCTCCTTCAGAAGTTCCATCGGCGGTCGAAGCTGTCGGTTACGGGTAGTCGTAACCTGCAAGCGCTTTTAGACAGTGTCGAACCGCATAAATCTGTGTTGTCGCCAACGTCTGGGAGCGCGTCCTTTAGAAATGAGCAAACTCCAGATTGGAAGTCAATCGCGCGTCAGTATCAGGCGGAATTATTTCCGCAATTAGTAAATGCAAAGGCGGGCGTAAAACCGGACAAGGCCGCTGTTGAAGAGGTCAAAGAACGGATGGCGCCAGCCAACGCCCTTGATTTTCGGGCCGTTGAATCTTCGACGAGAATACGTCCACGGCTGGCTTAAATGCGTGACCGGCGCAACTCTCGCAATTTGGTTTGGAACGGGTGTGTGCAACCTGGATGTTGTGAGTTTGGGGCTTTAAGATCATGCCTCCTGAATGGAATGCAGGCTGCCAACGTTGGACAAATTGTTTGCCGGACACATTGAAGAAGCTTACCGCCTGCCCCTGAGCATTCGCTTGCCCAAATGAATTCCGAGCCATTGACAGCTGCCACTCCGGGAATCGCTTCGACGGTTGCGGCTCCCACCGTCCCGGTTTTATCACGGGACTCCGACTGGACTCTGGTCATTCGTCCGCAGACGGGATGGTTTGATCTGCGTTTGGCGGACATGTGGCGTTACCGCGACCTTGTGATGCTGTTCGTGCGCCGCGATTTTGTTTCACAATACAAGCAAACCATTCTTGGCCCGTTGTGGTTCATCATCCAGCCTTTACTCACGACCTTGACTTATACAGTCATCTTTGGAAACATCGCGCAGTTATCCACCGATGGTCTACCGAAGATTCTATTCTATCTCTCGGGCGTGACTGCCTGGAACTACTTCGCCGACTGCTTGACCAAGACTTCGGAGACTTTCGTCGCCAATGCGAATATTTTTGGCAAGGTTTACTTCCCGCGGCTCGCTGTGCCGGTTTCGATTGTGATATCGAACCTGATCCGGTTTGGCATCCAGCTTTTCTTGTTTTTAGGGTTCTATTTCTATTTTCTCGCCCGCGGTACGGCTATTAAGCCCACACAGGCGCTGTGGCTAATGCCATTGCTCATATTGCTCATGGCCGCGCTTGGGCTGGGCATGGGCATAATTGTCTCGTCCATGACCACCCGATATCGCGACCTCAGGTATTTGGTTCAGTTTGGGGTGCAACTGCTCATGTTTTCCACGCCCGTCATTTATCCGCTTTCCAAAATACCAGATCAATACCGTTGGGTCATGCTTTCCAACCCCATGACCCCGCTGATTGAGACTTTCCGTTACGCCTTTCTGGGGACAGGCACATTCAACTGGGAATATCTTGGGTTTTCCACCGGTGCCTCCGCCCTAATCCTGACTGCGGGCATTCTTCTATTTAATCACGTCGAGAAGACGTTTATGGATACGGTCTAAGCACAAAAGGCAGACCTAAGGTGAAAACCGGTTGTTAGAAAAGCTGCGTAACCTACTCTTAAGATGAGCGTTGTTATTCAAGCAGATCGTCTTAGTAAGCAATACCAGCTAGGCCAGATTGGTGGCGGCCGCTTATTCGACGACGTCAATCAATGGTGGGCGAAGTTTCGAGGCAAGGAAGATCCACTGGCCAAGGTTGGACATGGTTCCGCATTTCACCGGTCACATCGCCTGAACTCTTTCGCGAGAAACGGCGCATGCGCCGACGACATCTGGGCGCTGAGAAATGTCTCTTTCGAAGTTAAACAGGGCGAGGTGGTTGGCATTATTGGCGGCAACGGGGCGGGGAAGAGCACGATACTGAAAATATTGTCTCGCGTGACTGCTCCCTCGGAAGGCGTTGTTCGTGTCAAGGGACGTATCGCCAGTCTTTTGGAAGTAGGCACCGGATTTCATTTTGAACTGACGGGGCGGGAAAACATTTTTCTTAACGGTGCCATTTTGGGGATGACTAAATCGGAAATTCGCCGGAAGTTCGATGAAATCGTTGCATTCTCCGAGGTGGAGCAGTTTATTGACACACCGGTCAAGCGCTATTCCAGCGGCATGCATGTCCGACTGGCATTCGCCGTTGCGGCCCATCTGGAGCCTGAAATCCTGATCGTGGACGAGGTTCTCGCCGTCGGGGACGCGGCGTTCCAGAAGAAATGCCTTGGCAAGATGAAGGATGTGGCGCGAGAAGGTCGCACGATTTTGTTTGTCAGCCACAATATGGAGGCCGTCCGTCGCCTCTGCACCCGTGGAATTTGGCTGCGCAATGGCAAAATACAGCAGGACGGAGAAATCGACACTGTCGTGCAGAATTATTTCAAAAGCGTTTCTGAGGAAAAGCCCTTTACTTTCACCAGTCCAGAATCGGGACTCAGCATTAATCGGGTTGTTTTAAACAACGGACGTGGAGAGCAGATGTCCCAGTTCCGCCCGGGTGACGATCTAATCGTGGAAGTCTCTTATCATGCCGAAAAACCCGTCGAAACTCCCTATTTTATTCTGGCAATTCATGGGGTTAAGGGTTCTTGCTTCACAGCCAACATGCTGCTCGATGGCCACCGGCCCAAGCGGTTGGCCGGATCGGGAACAATTTCATGCAAGTTTGAATCGATCCCTCTTTTACCTCAAAACTATTCAGTGCAAATGGCCATCCGGACCAAAGATGGTAATGACCACCTGCTGGATTCCCGTGAGGTTGCATTCTTTACGGTTGCGGCCGATCTTGCCGACTACGGATACAAGGGGGAATTCCAAATGCTGGCCGCACGATCCACTCACATGGTCGTGCCATACGAATGGCGCTTCTCCGACGGGACAGTTGCCTCGGTGTCCCTCAAGCGGCCGGCTACCGCTACCGTGGAGCTTTTTCCATAATTTTGTGACCTTTCTATTGCACCAATCACTTCAACCGGGCTGGCTTTTTTGCCTGTTGCGAACGCTTGGAAAATCAGGACAGCTCGCATGACCGGGGCAAAAATCGGGATCATTCCTGCGCGCGGCGGATCCAAACGAATCCCGGGGAAAAACCTTCGGCCTCTGCTGGGGAAACCAATTATTGCATACACGATTGAGGCCGCACTCGAAAGTGCTCTCTTCGACAGAATCATTGTGAGCACCGACAGTGCGGAGATTGCGGAAGTTGCCCGGACGTTTGGTGCTGAAACTCCATTTCTCCGCGATCAAACCCTTTCGGACGATTTTACGCCCGTCTCGGCAGTTACGATAGACACTTTGCAGAGACTTGACCCGGACGGTTCTACTTTTCGTCATGTCGCCCAAATGTTGCCGAATTGTCCCCTCAAGCTGGCAAATGATATCAAAGGCAGCTATCTGCAATTTCTGCAAACTGCGGCTGAATCACAAGTTTCAGTCATGCGCTATGGTTGGCAGAACCCATGGTGGGCGATGCGTCGGGACGCTCATGGCACGATGCGTCCTCTATTCGAACAGGCTGTTCGGGCCCGGAGCCAGGATCTGGAATCTCTTTTCTGTCCAACTGGCGTGATCTGGTGGGCTTCTGTTGATGTTTTGCGCCGCGCCGGGACATACTATACTCCAAACGTTGCCGGCTGGGAAATTCCCTGGCAGCGAGGCTTGGATATTGATACCGAGGATGATTGGGCAATGGCTGAACTCTTACTTCGGCTCGGTATGTCGGAGGAACCCAATGTTCCGGCAGTGCAGCGTTGACTCTTGTCAGCTTTCCAGAGGCAGCGCGCCTGTAAACTTCGAAATGTCTGGGGCGGTCGCAGGTTCGAATGGCAAACTATCGTTCCGAGCTTGATTATCGTTCATGATCCTCGCTCTTTATACAACAATTTATCCGGGTGTTGAGAAGTTTCTCTTTGACTGGTATCAATCGGTCCTGCACCAGACGGATCAGGATTTTCAGCTTTGGATCGGTTTGGACAATCTTGATGTTGATTCGGTCAAGCGCGCGATCGGTGTGGATCCCAAGGCACAATGGATCACAGTCCATCCGGGAGCAACCCCCGCGCAAATCCGCCAGAAAGCTTTGGTGGAGGTTCTGAACACATGTGACGGGGTCGTCTTGGTTGACAGCGACGACCTGCTCCAGACTTCGCGTGTGGCGGCGGCACGGGCTGCACTTCAGACGAGTGATGTTGCCGGATGTGCTTTGGCCTTGGTCGATGTTTACGGGGCGGCTTTGGATGTGAGCCTCGGCCTTCCTGTCGGATCCGATCCAGCCTCGGTACTGCCACGGCACAATGTGTTTGGCCTTTCGAATTCAGCTTTTCGATGCGACATGCTCCAACGGTGTCTGCCGATTCCGGATAACGTGGATCTGATTGACTGGTTTCTTGCCAGCCGGGCATGGCTGTTGGGTGCTCGTATGAACTTTGACTCGTGCGTGCATATGAACTACCGACAGCATGGGGCTAATCTGGCCCGGGTTCGCGGTCCCTTCACCACGAGCCAGGTCGTTCAGGACACCGCACGGGTGCGAAAACATTTTGGGATCATGCGGACAAACTTACCCGAGAATTATTTGCAGGAACAGTTAAGCGAATTTGAGCGCACCGCCGATGACGTCGAGTTATTCTATGAGCGTGTGACGCTTGACCCTGATCGCCTTGCCGGATATGTGGCGGCGTTCAATGACTTGGCATTACCACCTCTATGGTGGTCCTGTGTTGCCTATCCCGCACTGAAACACTTCTGGCATCCGCTTCATAACTAATGATCAAAACTCTAAAACTTGAAAATGTTGAGATTGGCACCGGTTTTTCTCCCTATATAATCGCGGAGATCGGTTCCAATCATAACGGCGACATGCATCTCTGCCGCCGTTTGATTGATGCGGCAGCGGACGCTGGCGCCCACGCCGTGAAGTTCCAGTCGTGGTCGGATACTTCGCTCATCGCCGAGGAGGAATATGCACGCAACACGGAATACTCCGACAAGAAGCGCCACTTTGGTCCGTTGCGTGACATGGTGAAAAGCTATCAGCTCACCCCCGCACAGCATGTCGAAGCGGAGGCTCACTGCCGGAAGCGGGAGATTGCCTTTTGCTCGACACCCTTCTCCAACGACGAGGTTGATCTGCTCGAAACGCTGAATGTGCCGTTTTACAAGATTGCTTCCATGGATGTTGGGCATTTGGAGTTGTTGAAACACGTGGCGCGCAAGCAAAAACCCGTCATCGTTTCGACCGGCATGGCGACTTTGGGGGAAATTGAGCGGGCGGTTGCCACAGTCCGCGGGGAGGGCAATGAGCAAATCGCCTTGCTCCATTGTGTATCAATCTACCCGCCCGAATATGGGATCATCAATCTCCGGAACATGGAAATGCTGCGAAACGCGTTCGGTGTCAATGTTGGATTTAGTGATCACACGCTGGGAGTTGCCATTCCCCTAGCGGCGATCGCACTGGGTGCGAGCATCATTGAGAAGCATTTCACACTTGATCAGGACATGGCTGGATGGGACCACGCCATTTCAGCCAACCCAGCTGAATTGCGCGTCATTGTCGCCGAGGGCAAGAACATTTTCACCGCTTTGGGCGACCATCGCCGGACCGTCAGTCCTGCCGAGATCGAAAAGCGTAAAAAATTCCGACGCAGCCTCGTTGCCCTTCGGGCTCTTCCCTCGGGCCATGTAATCCGTGCGGCGGATCTTGGCGCAAAACGTCCCGGAACCGGCATCTCTCCGGAAGACATCCAATATGTCATCGGCCGAAAAGTGGCACGAGACCTGAAACTGGATCAAGTGCTTTGCTGGGATGATCTGCAATAAGCCACAATCATCAGGAGAGGATCAGCCGGTCATCATATTGGGTGGCGGCGGGCACGCCAAGGTGCTCATCGCCACCCTTTTGATGCTTGGCCGCTCAATAATTGGTTTTGTCGATCCAGCTGCATCAAAAAAATCAATTTTCGGCGTCAAGTGCCTGGGTGACGACAGCGTGGTCTTGCATCACAAAGCCCGCAATATAAGGCTCGTCAACGGCGTGGGGTCCATTGGTTCCAACTCATCAAGATGCGATCTCTTTAATCGGTTCAAAGAACATGGATTTAGCTTCGGGACCGTCGTCCATCCGACTGCTATTATTGCTCTCGATGTTCGGTTGGGTGAGGGCGCACAGATTATGGCGGGCGTGGTAATTCAACCTGGTGGCCGGGTTGGAGCCAATGCCATCGTAAACACCGGGGCCGTGATCGACCACGATTGCAACGTTGGCGCGCATGTTCACATTGCGCCCGGTGCGGCTCTCTCCGGCAATGTTCGAATCGCCATTGGCGCGCACATCGGCACCGGGGCGACGATCATCCAGTCAACGCGCATCGGAGCTTGGAGTCTTGTCGGTGCCGGTGCCGTCGTAATTCGGAACGTGCCCGCGAGAGCCGCATTCGTCGGTGTGCCTGCCAAACCCTTGACAAAGTGAAACCTTCCGCCGGGCTGTAGTTAAAGCCGCATGAAAAAAACTGTTTACGTTGTCCATTGCATTGATACCGAAGGGCCGCTTTACGAGTCGCTCGAAGCCACTTTTGGCAGGCTGCGGGACATCTTCCATCTTGATCTGGAACCGAGCGCCACCACTCTGCGCCAGTTGCAGGCTGGCGAGATTGATCTGGGTGGAGTGGAGGCTGCGGTGCAGAAGGTCGTGGCGCCACACCTGCTGGCCTACTATGACACTTGGGACAAGGTTGACACAATGCTGCACGATGCGTTGTCTGAATCATTTCGTAATAAATTGCAGGATTCTTCCGGTGATGGATGGATTTACAATTGGTTTTGCGTCGATCATGTTGACTACGATATAAATCCGCGCCGGCGCGACATGGGGTATCACAACATCTACGATCACTATCGGAGCATAATCCGGGAGACGACCTCGCCTCAGGACGGCATGCATTTCCATTTTCATCCACATCCGCCGCGCGGGGAAGCCCATCGCTGTGCCACTCATTGGTGGGCCGCTTCGGACGCTTTGCCGCAGGTTATATCGCGCCGTATCATTGATCGCCACTGGTTTCCTGCCGCCAATCGCCCGGGGTTTCACGTTATTCGCCCCGACAGTCACTGGTTTCTGGAGCAGTTTCTACCCTTCGATTTTTCCAGTCAGGCACCGGCCGTTGTTACGGCCACCGATCACGCCCAATTTGGTGTTGATTCTGGCCGGTTCGGAGACTGGCGGCGGGCACCTGGAAATTGGCAGCCGTATCATCCGGCGCATGACGATTACCAGGTGCAGGGCAGCTGCCGTCGCTGGATAGCACGGTGCCTTAATATTGGGACGCGCTATGGTGTGTTGAACGCCGGAGACATGCGTCAGGCATTTGCCGAGGCGAGAACCGGCAAGCCTGTGGTTCTGGCCATCACCAACCATGATTTCCGGGATATCCGCAAGGATGTGGACGAAGTTCGTGCGATGCTGTCTGTCGTGGCGGCGGAATTTCCTGACGTGTCGTTCCAATACGCGGAGGCGGTTCAGGCCATGCGAAGCGCGCTGGGATTATCCCCGGAACCACCGTGTGAGCTTGCCCTGTCGCTCCAGTCCTCCGGCAGTTCCACGGTTCTGGAAGTACATTCAAAAACTCCGACCTTCGGACCGCAACCCTGGCTGGCCTTGAAGACATCGGCAGGCACCTATCATTACGATAATTTTGACATTGATGAGCCGTTTCATCGGTGGCGTTACGTCTTTGACGAAGAATCATATCCCGTGTCCGCGCTCACAGCGATCGGGGTCGCATCCAACAACGCGTTTGGCATCACGACGGTTTCCGTGATCGAACTCCCCGGTGTAAAAATAACCACCAAACACTGGAATCTGCCCCATCATGGGTTCCACGACGCCGGAATGATTCCTGTGGAAAATCCCAAGAGGAAATATTTACCGATGTCGGTTTGATTAATTCCGGTTTGGTCCGAATAGTTGTTATTGGAATGCCAGTGCCGTGATTTTGTTCGTCAAGACAGGTTAAAATGATTGCAACTGAAATTCAGCAGCGAATCGACAGCGTGGTGATTTCCGCCACGACCTCAATTGGCGAGGCGATCGCCCAATTGGACCGGGCCGGAACCGGGGCGTTGGTTTTATGCTCTCCGGGACGGAAAATGATGGGGCTTCTGACCGACGGTGATGTCCGGCGTGCCATCCTCCAGTCAAAAGCACTCACCGATCCTTGTATCGAAATCGCGCGCATCAAACCCACTGTGGCCCCGCCGGCGATCTCGCCTACAGAGGCTTTGCGCCTGATGGACCAGCATGACATCAGCCACCTCCCAGTGGTTGATGTTGACGGAGTGTTGATCGAGTTTCTGCTCCGCAAAGATCTGGCGTCAGAATATGCGCCGGTGGCGAGCGCGTGCGAGCGTCTTGACTGTGTTGTGATTTCGCCCACCGCTCCGATTTCCGAGGCGCTCGCCCGGTTGGAGAATGCCGGGACGGGAGCCTTGGCTTTGTGCACAAACCATCGCGTTTTATGTGGTTTGCTGACCGACGGGGACATTCGTCGTGCGGTTCTGCAAGGGAAAGGGATGGATACTGCCTGTCGGGAGATTGCCAGCAGCGAGCCCACCACCGCGCCGCCTTCGATTTCGCCTCGTGAAGCTCTGCTCTTGATGAATTGCCATGACATTCATCATCTACCGGTCGTCGATTTGGAAGGCAAGCTAGTCGCCTTTCTGCTTCGCAAAGACCTGGTTCGGGAAGACTACACCGGACTTGCGGCAGTAATCATGGCTGGCGGTTATGGAAAGCGGCTGCTTCCTCTCACCGAGCAGCTGCCTAAACCAATGCTCCCGGTCGGCGACAAGCCTCTACTTGAACTCACAATCCAACAACTGCGTCGTTCAGGCATTCGCGACATCAGCCTGACCACTCACTATCTCCCCGAAAGCATTGTGCGGCACTTTGGCGACGGCGGTTCCTTCGGCGTCCGGCTGGATTATCTCAAGGAGGAGCACCCATTGGGCACTGCGGGCGGGTTGAAGATGTATAAACGAACCAACAAACCTTTTCTCGTGATCAATGGCGACATTCTTACCGGTCTGCCCTTTCATGAAATGCTCAACTTTCATCGTCGGCATGGCGCACTTCTGACTGTCGGCGTCCGCAAATATGACGTGCAGGTGCCATTCGGGGTAGTGGAATGCGACGACATCCGCATCACGCGCCTGCAGGAGAAACCCTCGCTCAAGTTTTTCATTAATGCTGGAACATATTTGCTTCAACCCGAGGCTTGTGATTACATCCCTGCGGGCCAGCATTTCGACATGACGGATTTGATCCAGAAACTTTTGGATGATGGAAAGCCGGTCGTCAGTTTTCCCATCATGGAATACTGGCTCGACGTCGGACGGCATGAAGACTATACGCGGGCTCAAGAGGATGTAAAAAATGGAAAAATCTAGTCCAAAAATTCTGATAACTGGCGGAGCCGGATATCTCGGTTCAACTCTGGTGCCACTGCTGCTTGCCGAGGGGCATCGTGTGCGCATCCTGGACCGTCTCGATCACGGCGGTGATCCCCTGCTGGGTATCTGGTCCCACCCAAATTTCGAGTTTGTCGGCGGCGATATACGCGATTCCAGGGTGGTTCAAGCCGCCGTGTCTGGCGTTGATGCGGTCGTGCATCTTGCAGCCGTCGTGGGCGATCCTGCTTGTGCGCGTGAGCCGGATGTCACCCGCGCCATCAATCTTGAAGCTTCGTTCGCGTTGATTGAGGCCTGTCAACAGGTCGGTGTCGGCCGTTTTGTCTTCGCGTCAACCTGCAGCAACTATGGCAAGATGAAGGATGCCGACCGCTATGTGGACGAGGATTCCGAATTAAGCCCGGTTTCGCTGTATGCGGAAACGAAGGTTGCAATCGAAACGGCCCTGTTGAAAAGTGTCGGACAATCTGGCTGGAGTCCCACGCCACTGCGGTTTGCCACCATCTTTGGCGTGGCACCACGCATGCGATTTGACCTGACGGTGAATGAATTTACGATGGAAATGCTGACCAAAAAGCAACTGGTCGTTTTCGGCGAGCAATTCTGGCGGCCTTACGTGCATGTTCGTGACGCCGCCCGTGCCATCGCCCTGGTTCTGACATCGCCACCTGACAAGGTTTCAGGGCGGGTATTCAATGTGGGCGCCACCGACCAAAATTTTCAGAAAAAGCAACTTGTCGAACTAATCCAGCCGTTTGTGCCTGACGCGAGTGTTGAATTTGTCCATAAAAACGAGGATCCGCGTGATTACCGTGTTTCCTTCACCCGGATTCAAAACGAACTGGGATTCAAGATCACCCGCACGGTTTCTCAGGGCATTGCCGAGGTCGCACAACTCGTGCGCGATGGAATCATTCGCGACTTTAGCCAGGGGAAATTCCGAAATTGAATCTCTCCGAAAAAATGGCGCCGGGCGCAATCCCCGCTTCCGGTTTTATTCCGCTCATTGTCCCCGAGATTCGAGGCAATGAGTGGAAATATGTGAAGGAATGCCTGGACACCGCCTGGGTTTCTTCAGTGGGTGCCTATGTGGACCGGATGGAACAGATCATGGCGCAGAAAACCGGTGCCGGTCACGCGGTGGCCACGGTCAACGGGACCGCCGCGTTGCATACGGCCTTGTTGGTGGCCGGTGTCCGTCCGGACGATGAAGTCCTTGTGTCAACACTGACCTTCATCGCACCTGTCAACGCGATCCGCTATGTTGGTGCTCACCCTGTGTTCATTGACGCCGAGCCGGAGTATTGGCAGCTAGATCCGGTTCAAGTTCGTGAATTCCTGGAGCATGATTGTGAACAACGCAACGGTTCGCTGTGTAACCGGCTGACGGGCCGGCGTGTTGCCGCCATCATTCCGGTCCATATCCTCGGTCACCCCGCCGATCTTGATCCAATTCTCATGGTGGCGCGTAAATTTGGAATCACTGTCATTGAGGACGCCACCGAAGGGCTGGGAGCCAGCTACAAAGGCCGCAGTTTGGGCGGTCTCGCGGACATCGGATGCTTCAGTTTCAATGGGAATAAAATCATCACCACCGGCGGCGGTGGCATGCTGGTGACGAACAATGCTGATTGGGCGCGAAAGGCCAAATACCTGACCACTCAAGCCAAGGATGATCCGATTGAATACATCCATGGCGAAGTCGGCTACAACTATCGGCTGACCAACTTACTAGCAGCAGTTGGGTGTGCGCAACTGGAGCATTTGGATCCCTATGTTCAGGCCAAGCGCGACATTGCCGCGCGGTATTCCGCCGCTTTCCAAAATGTTCCTGGTTTGTTGCCAATGCCTCAAGCGTCGTGGGCAGAGAGCACTTTCTGGATGTATACTGTGCTGATCAAGAAGGATCAGTTTGGAATGGACTCGCGTCAACTGTTGGAATCCTTGGGGAAGCAAAAAATTCAATGCCGGCCGCTCTGGCAGCCGATTCACCAGTCGCCAGCACATTTACAAGAGTGCCCCAGATCATTTCCAGTCGCAGAACAGTTAAGCAAACAGGCGTTGAGCCTGCCTTGCTCCGTCGGTCTAACGCCTGCGGATCAGGATCGCGTCATCGCCGCTCTACGACGAAATCAACATGAGCGATCCGGGTCAGCCCGCCAAAACCATCTTTCCGAGGTGGGTGCCGGATCTTGAGCGCAGACGAGCGCGGGAGAAAATGAACCCAACGCGTATTACTGGCGAGACCTCAATAATTCCTGCTACCAACGAAGCCTCCCTTGATCAGATTTTATGTCCCAACTTCATGATTTGATCAGCCGTTCCGAGCTTATTGGCAGTCTGCGTAAATGCGGGCTGATCAAAGGGGATACGGTTTTCGTCCATGCTTCGCTTTTGGCGCTCGGATTGGCTGGAACTGGCCAGTCAGCCAACGCAGCTTGTGAACTGGTTTTGAGTGCTCTGCGCGATACAGTAGGAACCGAAGGCACGCTATTCCTACCCGCTTATTCCCAATCCTTTGTTCGTAACGAAGTGTTTGACCCCATGACTTCGCCTGCGATGCCGGAATCTGCCAACTGTTCGCCGGGGTTGATGGAACAATTCCGTCACCAGACCGGAGCACTTCGTTCGGCAGACCCAAATTATTCCGTGGTAGGTTTGGGTCCTAAGGCGAACGCGTTTTTATTCAATCTACCACAGTCCAGTTTTGGGCCCGATTGTCTTTTCGATCGGCTTGCAAAACAGGGCGGCAAAGTCTGCACCATTGGAATCGGAATCGGCGACGCCACGCTGCGCCATCATATTGAAGAAATCGCAGGCGTCCCATTTCGTTTTAAGAAACTGTTTACCGGCCACGTCCAAGCCAACGGCGCTTTACGCAAACAGGGCTGGATAACCAGCATTCCAATTCAAGCGGAGAATGGTTGGCCGGATGGATCTCGCCTGACAGGCATATTGCTCGCCGATGCGTCATGCAAAACTGCAAAGATCAGTCAATGCGAAATCGCCGTCATGTCATGCCGCGATTTCGCCGAGGTAACCAGCCGGGAAATTAATCGGGATCCTTGGTTCACGGCCAAAGGACCGGCCGGTGATGCATTGGAGTTGGAAGCTGCTTACGCTGGCCGCCGTGATTTTCAGATCGAACTCCCCACAAATGCTTCAATGCATGAGTTGATTGATGGTATTTGGACCCTGCCACGAGATATTGTATCCGATGGCTATGATGTCGCACTACAGGCACTG
>Ga0302320_10012281_pt1 | contig 18034 bp, 17 predicted proteins | sample Bog_T0_3_FD_202130 | JGI IMG/M metagenome (GOLD analysis project Ga0302320, IMG submission 202130) | Peat permafrost microbial communities from Stordalen Mire near Abisko, Sweden - Bog_T0_3 | ecosystem: Environmental > Terrestrial > Soil > Wetlands > Peat | place: Sweden: Abisko, Stordalen Mire...
AGTCGGCGCAGTCCGCGTCCCTCACAGCTCTACGTGACCGCGCTTCAGGCAGCGATGCGCGAATAGGTACATTCCGGCCGACCAGGCTTGATCCTGCACGCCCATCGGCACGCCGGTTTCGCCGTGGTGCCACTCGTTAAACCCTCCGCGATCATTTAATTCGGCCAGTCTTTGCAAGACCGGCGGCGCAGCATCACTGCGTCCGGCCTTGACCAGCGCGGCCACATAAAAGCCGCCCAGGAAGGGCCACACACCGCCATTGTGGTAATGGTGCGGGGCATTGAGCGCGCCGTAGTAATCGCGCCAGTCTGGGTCTCCCGGCTGAACCGCGGGAGTGAGACTGCGTAGCGGCCAGACGTCCAGCGAGTGCCTGTTGATGAGATCGAGTATGATGCCGGTCTGCCGGCGGTCGGCCACACCGGCAAGGATCGCCAGGAGGTTGCCGAACGAATCGAACCATTCGCCCACGCTGCGAAAGCCGAGGTACGGCAGGTAATAGCTCTCCTCCGTGAGATACCGTTTCTTCTGGAACCATCGCGGGCGCCCCAAGGAATCCAGCCTGGGCGTACCCTCGGTGCTGAAGGAGTGGGCCATGTGCCGTGTGAGGTCCCCGTCGCCGGTATACCAGAACTGGGCATTGATCCGGTCCGCAACCAACCCCGCGCGGCTGCGGAGCCGCTCGCCCTCCTCGCCGCCAAAGAATTCCGCCGCGCGGCGCAGGGCCAGCACGTAGAGGCAATTGAGGTACAGACCCTTGCCGCGCGTGCAGAAGAGATCCTGCCAGTCGGAACCTTCCTGCATGCTGAGCAGGCCGGATTGGTCCACGTCCTGGTGCGCGTACCAGTGCACAACCTCGCGGATGGCATCGCCGTCGGGCGCCACCAAGATGCTGCCGATCACCCACCATAGGCCGCCGTCGGCGTACGCACGGAAGTTGGGACGCAGGGTAGCGCAATCCACGTTGTTGGGGATCGCTCCGCCGGACGCGCGGTGGTCGCGGAGAATGGTCACACTCGCTCGGAGCGCGTTCTGAATCTCGTCGTCGGCTGCGAAACGCGCGCCCAGCGCAGCGATCATGCTGTCGCGGGCCCAAACCTGATGATGGCCCACGCGGCTCCCGGATGCTTTCATGCCCCAGGGGCCGCAGCTTCGCCGGAGCGATTCGATGGCGGCGTGGTAGACGGCGTCGATGATCTCCAAACTCACATTCTACAGGCTACAAATGGCCCACCGGTTCCTGGAAGTTCTGGCTGGCTGCCTTGCCCGCCTCGCGGTCGAGAGACCGGCTGACGAGTTCCTTGGACCCCAGACCTACGGCGAGAGCCAATGCCAGCACAATTCCGCCAAAGAGAATGCCGAAAGCCAGACGGATGATGCCGCCTCCGATTTCGAGATGTTCCAGCGCCATGGCGACGCTCAGGACGGTCACCAGCCACTTCACCCCGGCGCTCAGCAGGCGGGCATACTGCAGGTTCATGTTCACCGCGCCGATGAGAACGCTGCGCGCCAGGAAGCGGGCGATCAGGTTGCCCGCCGCCAGAACAAACGCGGCCGCCAGAACGTTCGGCAGGTAGGCGAACACACGGAACGCCAACTCGGAAGTGAGCGTCACATCGAACGCGGAAATGCCGATCAGGAACCCGAGGAGCATGAGGAGGCACGCCATCACCCGGACCACCAGGAGCGTGGGACTACGTGCCGGCGAGAGTTCCGCCAGCGCAGGGAAACCCCATTGCGCCACCCGCCGGTCAAAGTGAACGGCAGTGAGCGAGCGCCGCAGAATGGCCACCGCGGCCCAGGTGACCAAAGCCGACAGTAGCAGCGCCAGCACCAGTCCCACCAGGCCCGGTAACAGGCCGGCCAGGCGGCTGAGCATTCCGGTCATCGAATGGCTGAGATCTTGTGCAACTTGATCCCACATAATACCCCTCCTCTCTCGGTTATGGGTTAAAGCGATCGGGCCATCGCCAGCGGGAAACCAGGTAGGGCTTGCTGGTTTCAAAGGCCTTCGATAGCTGCTCGATCCGCGCCTCAATCTCCGCCGGCCCAGCCGTTTCCACTTGCAGGGCGTAAGAAGCGATCCATCCCAGGTACAGCGGTGTCAGCGATCGGAGCAGATGATCCCGGCTGATGGTTCTCAACCGGTGTCCGAGCGCAAAATCGTAAACAATGCGAACCCATAGTTCGTCGGGCATGCGGAAGTGGTCCGGGGGCAAACGGGAGAGCCGGCGCAATTCCAGCAGGGTAGTAGGCGGCAGAACGATGCCCCAAATTTCCTGCAACGTTTGCGCCCCCAACTGAAACGACTCGATCATGCGGTGTACGTCAACGACGCCGCTCACCTCCGTGACTTCTTCGGGCGATCCAAATCCCGGAGTCGGCCTGGATCCCCGAATTTTCTGCCAGGAAGCGGCCTGGCGCTCGACGTCCAGAAAAACAGGCCCCAGGACTTCGGCGAGCAGGGAGCTCACGTTCATCCAATCCGTGGGTGGCTGGGCGCGCGCTCCCAAATGCGATTCGCAAACCTGCAGGCCGCCGCATATGGCGGTAGAGGCAATCGAAGCCGCCACGTTGCCGCCGTTTCCGCGGTGGACGCCGGGGTCCTGGTCGAGCAAAAGCTGCAGTAGCTTTGCCGACACTGCAAAATCGGGCCCCATGGGATTCTGCAAGTGCTCGCCATAGAGAGCTCGGCACAGTGGAGAGAGGATGCTCGTGTTGAGGAGCCCTTCCATCCGGTGGCGCGTATAGTGCGGCGCCACCAGGTCGAATCCGAGTTCCAAGATCGGCTGGACGAGGCGATAGATCCACTGCGGCATGGCGGCATGGGGCGCGGAGGCGATCACCGCGCAGGCGCGGGCCTCCAGTTTCGCAGCCGTGGCGAGAACGCTGCGATAGGCCTGGAAACGGCTCCGCGGGTGGGGCTCCGCGGCGTCGGGAGCTTGCAGGTTGAGGAGGATGACGGAGGGAGCCACGTCCGCACCCTGGGCCTCGGGAACTACCGGGTCCGGACTAAGGACGCCGTTGTTGCAGAGCACCACCGCGCGCGAGATCCCGGTGAGTCCGCCCAGCGCTTCGCGCGCCATCGCCAGAATCGCGCCGGATTCACCAGCGTGCTCCGCGTCGAGAATGCCGACTACCAGGTCGGCGCCGTCGGGGCGTTCGATCTGTTCCCGTTCCGCTTGCGAGGCGGCGTCCACTGGCACCTACATCCTCCCGGCTTCCCTTTCGAGGGAAAGCGACAATATCCCGGTCAAGGGAATCCGCACCCAGGCCGGGCGATTATTCAATTCGTACGCCAGTTCATAGAGTGCTTTGTTGAGCAGGAAAATGGAAAGCAGGGTCCGCAAGTTTTTCCCGGTTTCCGGCAGAAAAGCGGCGCCTTGCGCGGTCTGGCGATAGGCGCGCAGGAACTCCGCCCCCATGGACCGCTCCCACAAGCGCGCCCACGGTTCCAGGCTCTCCCAATCCTCCGGGCGGCGCGCCGAGTGGGCGATCAAACCGGCGTAGGCAGCATAGTTCAACGATCGAAGCATACCGGCTACGTCGCGGAGGGGGGACAGCTTGGCGCGCCGCTCGGCCAGGGGACGCGCCGGCTCGCCCTCGAAGTCGACAATCACGTAGTCCGTCTTCACCTGGAGCACCTGGCCGAGGTGATAGTCGCCGTGAATCCGCATCCGTTGTCCGAATGTCCCGTCCCCCGAGGGTAAGCGGAAGCTGTCGAAGATCCGCCGGCGGCGGCTGAGCGCCAGGCTGGCTATGTCGATCAGTTCGTCCGGAAGTCCGGCCAGGCGTCCCTTGAGGAGATCGAAAACGTGGACGGCCTCCTGGCGCAGGTCGGGCAACATCTTCGCCACATCGCCGGCGGAGAGCGGTAGGGGAGCGAAGGCCGGATCGGCGGTGGGCGCAGCCAGAGCAAGATGCAACTCCGCCGTACGCTGCCCCAGCCGCGCCGCGGAATCGAGAGCGATGCCTACATGGTCGCGCGCCAATTGCGAGGGAGCCTGCTCCGCGAGATCCAGCAAATCGCCCGCCAGCGCGCTCCCACCTTCAGGAAATGCGGTGGTGGCGCAGTTCTCGTAATAGCGGGCGAGTTCCTCGAGCATCAACGTCCAGCCATCGCCCTGGTTGGCCACCAGGCCCTGCAACATGGCCATCGTATAGGCCTCGCCGTCCACGGGTAGGTATTGGATTTCGCCGGCAAACGGCGGAACGCCAAGGAAGCCCGCCTGTTCGGTGAGATGTTTGCCAATCTCGCAGTCCGGATTAGGCCCCGGTTGCAGCCGCCGGAAGAGTTTCAAAATGAATCGATCGCCGAACAGCAGCGAAGTATTGCTTTGCTCCGCGGAACCGCGTCGCGGCGCCAGGGATACTTCGGCGGGGCCGCGCAGCCTGGCAAGTTCCGTCCCCGGCAGTCCCCGGATGACGCCGTTTCGCGCCGCAGCCTCCCTGCCCTGCTCGATCAGCGAAAGAAACGCGGCGCAAGCCCGATCGTCCGTCACGGCATCGTGCAGGTATCCGGGGCCGCCCCTGGAAATCACGGGGGCAACGATGGCGTTGGGAGCCTTCTCCCGCACCTCATCGGCATTCTTGCCGAAGGTCCGCGAAAGCGGCACAAAGTACGTGTCCGCGTCGCCTCTTTCGTACTGCACTTCCACCAGCGCGAGCACGGCGCCCGAGTCTGCAAGAGGCGCCCAGTCCGCGATCCTCGCGCTCTTGATGAGCCGCGCCTTGCCGCCGAACCAGCGTTGTTTGGGCAAATACTGCGGCAGGACCGACTCCAGCCTGGTGCGTCCGCTGCCTTCCAACACGCTCTCCCAAGCGTCGGCCACGATCGGCGACAAGGACTCGCCCTCGGGGATGCCAAGCGGTTCGGGCTGAGCGTGCAACTCCAGCCACAAGAAACCGTAAGGCGAGAGCGTGAGACGGTAAGGCTGCTTGCCGATGCGCGGGAAGTCTACATAGCCCAGCATCTCGATGGGAGTGACTCCTTCGAGTCCGGGGAGTTCCAGATCCACGGGTTGGGCGAACCGCGAAAGATTGGCGACGCACAACACTTGCTGATCTCCATCTTTCCGCAGATACGCCAGCACCTTGCGGTTGGCGGGTTGGAGAAATTCCAAAGAGCCGCGGCCGAATACGCGAAACAGTTTGCGCAAAGCGATCATGTTGCGCATCCAGGTGAGCAGCGACGAAGGATCGCCTTGCTGCGCCTCCACGTTTACGGCCTCGTAACCGGTGATCGGATCCATGATCACAGGGCTGTAGAGCTTCGCCGGCGTGGCGCGCGAAAAGCCGGCGTTGCGGTCCCCGCTCCATTGCATCGGTGTGCGCACCCCGTTGCGGTCGCCGAGATAGATATTATCCCCCATGCCAATTTCGTCGCCGTAATAGAGGATCGGCGTTCCCGGAAAGGAAAATAGCAGGCTGTTAAGGAGCTCGATGCGGCGCCGGTTGTTATCCATCAAAGTCGCCAGGCGGCGCCGGATGCCGAGATTGAGGCGCATACGGGTATCGGCGCTGTAGGCCAGGTACATGTAATCGCGCTCATCGTTGGTCACCATCTCCAGCGTGAGTTCGTCGTGATTGCGAAGAAACAGTGCCCACTGGCAGGTGGGCGGAATCTCGGGCGTCTGCGCCATGATATCGGTGATGGGCAGGCGGTCCTCCTGGCGAAGCGCCATGTAGATACGCGGCATCAGGGGAAAGTGAAAGGCCATGTGACACTCATCCCCTTCTCCGAAATAGGGACGAACATCGGTAGGCCACTGGTTGGCCTCGGCGAGAATCACGCGCCCGGCGTAGTGGGCATCCATTTCCCGGCGCAGATCCTTAATCAGCAGGTGAGTTTCGGGAAGGTTCTCGCAGTTAGTTCCCTCGCGTTCCACTAAGTAGGGGATGGCGTCGAGGCGCAATGCGTCCACGCCCAGGTCCAGCCAGTAATGCATCACATGGACCATTTCCTCCACCACTTTCGGGTTGTCGAAATTGAGGTCCGGCTGGTGGGAAAAGAAGCGGTGCCAGAAGTACGCCTGGGCTACCGGGTCCCAGGTCCAGTTCGATTTTTCCGTATCCGTGAAAATAATGCGGGCGTCGCGGTATTTCTGATCGGTATCGCTCCAGATGTAATAGTCGCGTTCGGGCGACCCGGCGGGCGCCTGCCGGGCGCGCTGAAACCAGGGGTGCTGGTCGGAAGTGTGGTTCATCACCAGCTCGATCATCACCTGCAAGCCGCGTTCGTGCGCCGCCGCCAGGAAGGCCAGGAAGTCCTCCATGGCGCCGTACATGGGGTGGATATTCACGTAGTCGGAAATGTCGTAGCCATCGTCTTTCAAGGGCGAGGGAAAGAAGGGCAGCAGCCAGAGGCAGGTTACGCCCAGGTCTTGCAGATAGTCGAGTTTCTGAAGCAGCCCGGGGAAGTCGCCGATTCCGTCGTTATTGGTATCGTAGAAGGCGCGGACGTGCAACTCATAAATCACCGCATCCTTGTACCAGAGTGGATCGGACGCGCTGCCCCGCTTTTTCATGAGATCCCCGCCGGTTGAAAGACCACCATACCCAGGGGAGGAAGAGTCAGGTTGAGCGAATAGGGACGGCCATGAATCGGCAGCGGCGCCGCCAGAACTCCGCCGATGTTTCCCTGACCGCTGCCTCCGTAGAGCGCGGCGTCGCTATTCAGCACCTCCTGCCAATGGCAATCCAAGGGAACGCCGACCCGGTAATTCTGCCGCGGAATCGGCGTGAAATTGCAAACCAGGAGCGTCATGTCGGCCGAGTTCTTCGCTTTCCGCAGAAAGCAGAGCACGCTGCGCTGCGAATCGCCGGCATCCACCCATTCGAAGCCGGCGGCGTCGAAATCCACTTCAAAGAGCGAGGGCTGCCCCCGATAGAAGGTGTTGAGATCGCGGACCCAGCGCAACAAGCCGGCGTGCGGAGGGCCCTGCAAGGCCGGCCAATCGAGGCTGCTATCGTGATTCCATTCCGCGGGCTGGCCGAACTCATCGCCCATGAAGAGCAGCTTCTTGCCCGGATGGCCGAACATCAAACCGTAGAGCAGCCGCAGATTGGCGAACTTCTGCCATTCGTCGCCCGGCATTTTACCGAGCATGGAACCTTTGCCATACACCACTTCGTCGTGCGAAAGCGGCAGGACAAAATTCTCCGTGAAGGCGTAGACCAGGCTGAAGGTGATTCTGTTGTGGTCGAAGCTGCGGAATACCGGATCCTTCGACATGTATTGCAGCGTGTCGTGCATCCACCCCAAATTCCACTTCAAGCCGAAGCCCACGCCGCCGAGATAGACGGGGCGCGACACCATGGGCCAGGCCGTGGATTCTTCGGCGATCATCATCACGTCGGGGTGCGCCGCGTAGACCCGCTCATTCACCTTGCGCAGAAAATCCAGCGCGTCCAGGTTTTCCTTTCCGCCGTAACGATTGGGGACCCATTGGCCCTCGCGCCGGCCATAGTCGAGATAGAGCATGGAGGCGACTGCATCGACGCGCAGGCCATCGATGTGATAGCGGTCGAACCAAAACAGGGCGTTCGACGTCAGGAAGCTCTGCACTTCGCGGCGGCCGTAATTGAAGACGAAGGTGTTCCAATCCGGCTGCTCCCCTTGCCGCGGATCGGCATGTTCATAAAGGTGAGTGCCATCGAAATACCCCAGGCCGGACTCGTCCTTGGGGAAGTGCGCGGGAACCCAGTCGAGGATTACTCCAATACCCCGCTGATGGAGATAGTCCACCAGGAACATGAAATCGGCAGGCGTCCCGAACCGGCTGGTCGGCGCAAAATAGCCGATGGTCTGATACCCCCAGGAGCCATCGAAGGGATGCTCGGTGACGGGGAGGAATTCGACGTGCGTAAAGCCCGCGTGATGCACGTAGGCGGCGAGTTCCACGGCCATCTCGCCGTAGGTGAGCGAGCGATTGTGTTCTTCGGGGACTCGCTTCCAGGAACCGAGATGCACTTCGTAAATGGAAATCGGCGAATCGAGTGAATTCTTCCTGGCCCGGCTGGCCATCCACTGGTCATCGTGCCATTGGTAACTGGCAAGGTCCCAAACACGCGAGGCCGTGTGCGGACGGATTTCGGCGGCAAAACCATAGGGATCGGCCTTTTCCACCTGGTAGCCGTTATAGCGGCAATCGATGTGGTACTTGTAGAGCGATCCGGCTCCCACCTCCGGAATGAACACTTCCCAGAGACCGGCTTCGGGCCGCGAACGCATGGGGTGCGCCTGCGGATTCCATCCATTGTGGTCGCCCACCACGGAAACCCGTTCGGCGTTGGGCGCCCACACAGCGAAGTGCGTACCGCGGTGGCCATCCACCTCGCCGGCATGCGCGCCCAATTTCTCGTACGCGCAGTGATGGGTGCCCTCACCAAATAGGTATAGGTCGTAATCGGTCAACCAAAGCGTTTGTGTAGGAGAGTCCATGGCAGGCGCCTAATTCGAATTGCTAGAAATAGTAATCAAAATCCCTTTCCGTGCGCACCCAGCGCCGCACCTTCATGATATGCGCCGGCAGGCTCTCCGGCGTCAATGCGAAATAATTGCGGACTCCGCGCCACAGATAGCGGCCGTCACCCAACAGGTCGTGCGCTTGAAACGTCCGGCTGTCGTCCAATCCGAGGGTGGCAAGGTCAAGCTGAGCCCAGCCGGATTGGGGGTGAAGCGCATCCAGGTTACAAGCCACGATTACAGTATCCGTACGGTCCGCGGTCGATTTGCTGTAGCAGATCACCGCCGGATTGTCCGTTTCATGAAAGCGCAGGTCGCCATCGCCATGCAAAGCGAGGCTTTCGCGGCGGATTTTGTTCACGCGCGTGATCAGTGGCCGCAAGAACGAGGCGGACCATAAAAGCGGCGCGGCCTCCCGTCTTTAAGAATTCGGGAAGGATACCGTTAGTGTGAGAGTCTACTCCATACTGATCGGCGCGGCTCCCACTGCCGACTCCAGGGAACAACCCTGGTGGCCGCAGTTGCAGGAGATCTCCATGGTACCTCCCGCATCTTTACAATACTGGCTGCAATAATTGCTATCTTCAGGTGCGGAGCAGTTGCAAGCCGGATGGGCGCATTTCTTCGTGTTTGCCATAACTGGCCCTATGCAATTGACGTTCCATCATTGCCGAAGTGCCGCGCCGTATCGCGGGAACCGCTCCCTCCGGCCGCGGCTCAGTGTGACACTTTGTACAGAGCCGCGACCACAGAGAACGGTTGGCGGGGTTAGTTGGAAGCAGCCCGTGGGGGGAACTTCTTGAACATCTCGTCTACACTGTGCTCCATTTTCTTGTCGTTCTTCTCCGCGTTGCCGGACAACGTTTCTGAGGCGCGGGCCCGGAAAATCAACGCTTTGGTGCTTCCGTCAAACACGTCGACCGTCAGGTTCCCAGCGCGCTCGGGGATCACCTCGGTGGTGCTCATGCCCATGCCGCCGCCCCACCATCCGGCACGCCAGCCCCAGCCCGGGAACCCATCGTAGAAGGTCTCCATGGTGTCCTTCTCGGTGGTATTTCCAACTGCCGAGACGGATGCGTCTCCGCCAGATTGGACCTTGCTCCAGCCCTTGGCAGATAGAGCCGAATCGACAGCCCGGGTAATACGATCCTGCCAGGCGACACCACTGCGCTCGGCCCCGCAGTTGCTACAGATTGGCGTAGGGTGACAAATGCGTCTTAGTGGAATCGCAACATCTGTTCTAGTGTCGATCGCGTTGTTTCCATCGTGCCTGGCGGCACAGCCTGTGGCAGTGCGGCAAATGGAGGGTGAAGTCCGCGGCTTTCTGGTCTTGCGCGCGCTCAACGGCGAGATCGTGGCCGACGGGGATTCCACTCAGGTGACGCATGGCGGACAAGTCACCAACCGCCTGGTCTACCATTTCAAGGATGGCTCGCTGCAGGATGAAACCGTGGTGTTCACGCAGAACGGCCGCTTTCGAGTACTCCGCGATCACCTGGTGCAAAAAGGTCCGACGTTCAAGCACCCGATGGATGTGTCGATAGACGCTGTAACGGAGCAAGTGACGGTGAGCTATACCAACGAGAAGGGCGAGCAAAAGGCAGAGAGTGCGCGCATGAAGCTGCCGCCCGATCTCGCCAACGGCATCGTCCCCGTCATCCTCAAGAATCTTCCTCCGGGTACGCAATCCGTCACCGAATCCATGGTGGTGGCAACTCCCAAGCCCCTCCTGATTAAGCTGGCGATCAACGCCGAGGGCACGGATTCGTATTCCACCGGCGCCTCCAGTCACCAGGCGACGCGGTACGATGTCAAAGTCGATATCGGAGGCATTCGCGGCGCGCTGGCGCCCTTAGTGGGGAAACAGCCTCCCGATACCTACGTGTGGATCAGCGAGGGCGAGTGCCCGAGCTTCTTGAAATCCGAGGGCCCGGAATTTGAGGGCGGCCCGATATGGCGCAACGAGCTGGTCAGTCCCGCGTGGCGCGGAGACGTCGCCCGGTCGCGTTAACGCACCCGGCTCAGGAGCGGGCGCGCCTACACAAATTGCATGCAGAGCAAATTGTTGCATCAGGCCCCCGGTGTTCAGGTAGGGCATGCTTTAGCTTGCCGCGCTTGGCGACAGCCACGAATTGCTAGAGTGTATTCAATGGGGAGCGCGCCGTTTATTCCGACAACCGAGTCGCTGCGCACGGTCGCCCGCGATCTGCGATTTCATCCCTCGGCCGCCGCCAATCCGCGGCGCCTGACCGCCGCTGAGATCGAGACCTTCAATCAACAGGGCTACCTGACTGGGATGCGGATGTTCGACCAGCAGGAAATTGCCGGGATCCGGTTATACTTCGACGAACTCCTGGCCCGTACCCTGGCTGCCGGCGGCGACAGCTATTCCATCAGCACCGCGCACCTTCGCTATGGCCGGGTCTACGATCTGCTGGCGGATCCGCGAATCGTGGCCCCGGTAAAGGACTTGCTCGGCGAGGATCTCATCGGATGGGGCTCGCATTTCTTTTGTAAGATGCCCGGCGACGGCAAACGCGTGTCGTGGCACCAGGACGCCAGCTACTGGCCGCTGACGCCTTCGAAGGCGGTCACCGTCTGGCTGGCGATTGACGATGCCGATACCGCGAACGCGTGCATGCGAATCCTTCCCGGATCGCACTGGCTCGGCCATCTCACCTATACGCTCACCGAGAACGACCCGACTAACGTATTGAACCAAACCGTGGCCGTGGAACAACTCAATCCCCCGGTGGACAACCAACTCAAGGCGGGCGAGATTTCGATTCACAGCGATCTGCTGGTGCACGGATCGGAAGCCAATACGTCGCAGCGCCGGCGTTGCGGGCTGACCCTGCGATACTGTCCCGCCGAAGTCAGAGCGGAGTTGGGATGGAACGCCAAAGGCGTCGTCGTCAGCGGGAGAGACCCTTCGGGCCACTGGGCCAATCCACCGCGGCCTGCAATGGATTAAGCTAGCGCTGCGCCCAATATCGACGGCGCGACTGCACCACCAGCCCCTTTTGCTTCGCGGCCAGTTGGATGGTGCGGAATTCGGAAAGAGCGACCGGCTTGTCCGACACGTAACCCATGCTGTACTGGTTGCGCAGTTCCTCTTGCAGGATATCGAACATGTCGTCCACGGTCTGTTTTTTCGACACCTCGAAAAAGCCACCGCCGCTATCCTCCGACAAGCGTTGCAACACGCGTCTGCCATCGGCGCCGCCGCCGAATATTCCATAGGCGCTGGGGTCGGCGTAGAGGATGGAATACACCAACGTCTCGTTGCGCTGGGCAGACTCTACGGCCTCCTGGAGAGTCGCTTCGCTGCCGAAATCCACGCCATCGGAGAGCACGATCAGCGCTTTCCGGCCGGTCAGCTTTTTCATGACCTCTTCGCAGGCGCGAACCACGGCATCGTAAAGCAGAGTGCCGCCGCCACCCTGGATGCGCAACTGGTTCCTCGTCTCCGTGTCCACGTAGGCCAGCGCGTCGGCTAATTTGCGGATGGAGGACGTGAGCGCCTGGGGAATCTGAATGGTGCTGTCGAACTGCACGATGAAAACGTGGTCTTTGTTGTCCCGGAATACCCGGTCCAGAAAGCGCAGGCTGGCGCCGCGCTCCGCGTCCAGCACACGCTGCTGGCTACCGCTGGTATCCACCATCAGGCCGAGAGTCAGAGGCAAATCGGTCTCGCGCGAGAAGTAGCGGATGGTTTGCGGGCGGCCATCTTCGGACACGGAAAAATCCTCCTGGCCGAGGTTGCCGATCAACGATCCGGTTTTGTTCCGCACCGTGGCCAGAATATTGACCACCTTTACCGAGGTGGAAAACGTCGGCTGATCCTGAGCAAGGGCAAACCCGGTTCCACAGAGCGCTGCCGCGCCCTGGATTAGCCCTCGTCTGGTGATTTCGTTCCGCATTGCAAAGGAACCCGTCGTGAGCCGTTCCTCTTAGTTTATTGCAATGGCCACAGAAATGGACAGGCGCCCGAAGGCGGGAAGAACGAGCGAGAATTTCGAGGTTATGTAGCCTGCTACCGTAATTAAGCGGACGCAGAGCTGCCGCACCGGGGCGGCAGCTCTGCGCGCCGGCTTAGAAGTCGATCTTGATCTTAGACCCGCCGACTTCGATGTTTCTGACAACGCTGCTGCCAGCGTCGGTGGATTCGTCCACACGTGTGTTTTCGAACGATTTGGCGACGTTCTCGACCTTGACGTCGGTAGTGAATGACTTAGACGTCTTGACTTCCGTGAAGGTCGCTTTATTGCCGTCGATTGTTAACTTGTATTCCCCGGCATTCAGGGCGATGCTTCCCGCCTTGATGGGGTGAGAGAAGGAGATGCCGTACGTCTTGGCAAATCCGAGGGATAGCGTGCAGATGGCCACTACGACCGCCAGTAAAACAGACTTGAACTTCATGATTGGTTTTCTCCTCAAAGTTAAAGATGGAATGAATATTCGGGTCAGGATCTAAGGGGCTGGCGTGGCCCAGGAAATTGCAACTTTGGCTGCTAGTAACTAGCTAGAAAAACGGAGCAGGCTGCGAAAGGACGGCTATGCGTGGCCGTTCACTAGATTCTCACGCTCGACCCCTGGATGGCCGCAAATGGCCTATCCGGAGTGGTGATTTATGCGCCGGCTATTGCTGCCAACGGTAGAACCTGCACCGAATGATCTTATTGTATATGTTTATCGCGTTCCGCGCAACTGATGCGGATCTAACTTGTGCCTGAGAACGCTAACCAAAGACAATCTGGTCGGTCCAGATGTAATATCATATTCTGGCATGTTCGGCTACCAGATTAGGCGGCCAGTGCATGGCAACCTCGAAACCGCTGAAAAGAACCATCCGCTTAAGGTGGCTACCGTCGGCGCTTGCTTTCCTGGCCGTCGGCTCGTTGGCAGGCTGTTCCAGTCAACATCGGTCGGCTCAGAATACGGCAGAAGCCTGCGCGCAGCTATCGAAAGCCTTGACCGATCAGAAGGTCGCCTTCCTCTCTCGCGTGAGATACATCAGAAATCAGGACCTTCTCGTCTTAGACTATGACCGTCAGATGATCGCAGCCTTGAACGAGCGCCGCGCGGCGATTGAGGCCACTTCGCTGACGGAGCTTTCGGTTTCCGATGAAGTCTCCGGTTGCTCGGGCGAGACGCTCGGCGAATTGCAACGTGAGGCTCATGAAGAGATGACCAGCTTGCAAAGCTTCCTCAATACCTTCAATCGTGCCGTCAAGGTGGACCCTCCAGGACAGTACATCGATCGCCATTGAGCCGGCCCGCGGCGCGGCCCCAAGCCCTTCATGCCGCATTTCGCTTACGCCACGCCTTCCTGCACCAACATCATCTTCCCCACACCATCGCTGTAATCGCCGGCGATGGCGAACGCCTCGGCGATATTCTCCAGCGGCCGGCGATGCGTCACCAACGGCGCGAACCATTCGGGGCGCTTCACCAGCAGTTCCAATGCCGGCGCGGATTCGTCGTTGGACCGGCGCACGTTAAAGAAAGACACCTCTTTGCGGCGCAGGTTGGAAACGTCGAAGGGGATCAGCACACCCGAGTGAATGCCCGTCAGCACTACCCGTCCGGCATTGCGCACGGAGCGAATCGCCTGGTTGATGGTATGGTCCTTGGCGGCGCAGTCGAGGGCGCAATCCACACCGCGCCGGCCAGTGTCGGCGGCGATCTGCTTGACAGGGTCGACCGCCGTGGGGTCGACCACCACATCCGCGCCCATGTGCCGCGCCAACTCCCGGCGATGCGCCAACGGTTCCACTGCCCAGATGCGGCCCGCACCCGAGACCTTCAGGCTGGCGATAGTGAGCAGCCCGATGGGTCCGGCGCCGAAGACGGCCACCGTCTCTCCCACCTGCACGGCCGCGAATTTCAGCGAATGCAGGGCCACTGCTAACGGCTCCACGAGGGCGGCAAGTTCCATCGATAGCCCGCGCGGGATGGCGAGCAGGCTGGCCGGCGGCAGGTTGACAAACTGGCGAAAGAATCCAGGATTGCCGATCGTGCTCAGAAACCGTATATTGGCGCAGACGTTGTAGCGTCCCGCGCGGCAATATTCGCAGTGATAGCAATACAAGGCCGGTTCCAGGGCGGCGCGGTCGCCTGCCGACCATCCGCTCACTCCCGCGCCGACGCGCACCACGGTGCCGGCCGGTTCGTGGCCCAACACCATCGGGTATACCGCCGGGGTATCGCCCACGGCGCCCTCGCAGTAGGAGTGCAGGTCCGAGCCGCAGACGCCCACGGCGTCCACGCGGACCTGGATTTCGCCCGCGGCGGGGTCGGCGATTTTCTCTTCCAGCAGACGGAATTGCCGGGGAGCGATCAGTTCGGCTGTCAACATAATGGGGGCTCGACCCATTGTAAAATAGCCATAGATGCAGAATTTTCGCCAGTTCGAAGCCGGACCGGACCCCTTCGGCCGCAAGTTCCAGGTGTTCTTCAAATGGTTGCAGACAGCCATCTCCATACGCCATTCCGATACCGTGGATGTGAAGTTCCTGCTTCAGGACGAGAACGGCGGCCGCACCGAAAAGACCATCGCCCTGCCGCACCCCGCGCTGCTCACAGTGAGCCGCGAAACCAGCCGTAAAATGGACGACCCCTGGTGCTCTCGCCTGGCCGAACTGCACCTGCTCCATCTGGTTGCATCCGGCGAGGATATGGAAAAGGACCTCGTCACCGTAACCCTGCCCGATCTCCGGCGCTACGCCGCCGAACTGGCCAAAACCGAACAGACCACCCTGCGTGCCGGGTGAAGCCCTCTTGATCCGCGCCGCACCGGTGCATCAGGCGCGGATCCGCACCCTGTTGCGCCGTCTTCCTCCACTCATCGGGGCGCCGCTGCGCATCGAGAAAGCACGCGGCCTTCGCGACCGCCGAGGTCCGGTGCACGCGGGATCGTTCCTGCGGGAGCGCCGCATCGCCGTCAATTGCACCCGGGCGGAATTCCCGCGAATCTTGGTGCACGAATTGTTTCATTTCGTATGGCTGCGCCTGGGAAATCCGCGGCGGCTTTCCTACGAAGCGTTGCTCCAGAACGAAACGGCGGCCGGCGCGCGCGGCGAATTGGGGTGGTCGGCGGAGTGGCGGAAACAAGCCCTCCAGGCCGGCGATGCGGTTCGGCGCGGACGCCGCTGGCGAGAGTATTGCTGCGAGAGCTTCTGCGATACCGCCGCCTGGCTCTATTCCGCCGTCACCAGCCATCCGGAATTCACCTTGGCCGGCCGCTTTCGGGACGGTCGCCGCGCCTGGTTCCAAAAAGCCCTCGCTAACCGCGAATTGCCGGTATAATTGAAACAGGAAATATCTGTGTCTTCACAACGTCTCACTGCGCTTTCCGCCACCGCGCTGCTGGTGGGTTTGTTTCTCGTCGTGGGTTATTTCCTGCAGGAGCGCACCGCCGGCCTGCAGACCGTCAAGGCTGCCAGCGTCAAACCCGATAAGGAACGGCACAAGGCGCCAGAGTTCACGCTGAAGGATGCCGATGGCAAGACGGTACACCTGGCCGATTACAAGGGCAAGGTGGTGCTGCTGGATTTCTGGGCCACCTGGTGTCCGCCGTGCAAGCTGGAGATTCCCTGGTTCATCGATATCCAGCGCAAGAACAAAGACAGAGGTTTCGAAGTGCTTGGCGTGGCCATGGACGACAACGGCTGGGAAGACGTGAAACCGTTCCTCGCCAGTATGAAAGTGAATTACCGGGTGGTGGTTGGCGACGACGAAGTCACCAAGGCATACGGCGGTGTGGAAGACCTGCCCACCACGTTTCTGATCGATCGGGAAGGGAAAATCGCCGCGGTCCACATAGGGCTCGCGAGCCGGAAGGATTTTGAAGATGGTGTCGAAGAGCTCTTGCGCGGGAATGGCGCCACGCCTGTTACTGCTATCCCTGGTGCTGTGCCTGCCGCTGTTATGGCCGCAAAGTGGTAGCGATCACGTCACGGTAGGCCAGCTTCAAAAAGTGGTGGGCAAACGCGACGCGGCGGTGCAAACCAAAATCCCGGTATTCATTCAGTCCGGTTTTCATGTCAACAGCAACACCCCTTCGGACGAATACCTGATCCCCCTGGCGGTCAAGTGGGGTGCGCTGGGAGCGCTAGAGGGCGCTCAAGTGACCTTCCCCAAACCGACGACAGCCAAGGTGGGCGACGAGGCGCTCTCTGTTTTCACCGGCAACATCGAACTCACGGTGAACTTCAAAGTAGCGGCCAAAGCCCCGGCAGGCCCCGGCGTGGCCAGCGGCACCCTCAGCTACCAGGCCTGCAATGACAGAGCCTGCTTCCCGCCAAAGAAGATCGAGCTGAATATTCCCTATCAGGTGCAGTAGCAAACCGGCAAGCTAAAGCATGCCCCACCTGGGTTACCCCTTCAGGAACTGCCCAATAGACCGCGTCGCTTGTCTGATCCGCTGATCGTTTTCCACCAGCGCGAAGCGCACGTAACCCTCCCCCAGCGGCCCGAAGCCAATCCCGGGGGACACCGCGACTTGCGCCTTCTCCAAGAGCAGTTTGGCGAACTCCAACGATCCGCCCTCGCGAAACCGCTCCGGCAGGGGCGCCCATAAGAACATGGAACCGCGCGGCTTCTCCACCGGCCAGCCGACGCGTTTCAGACCGTGTACCAACACGTCGCGCCGCTTCTGGTAAGTGGCGCAGATCTTCTTCGTATCCTCCTCGCACTCGCGCAGCGCAATGATGGAGGCAATCTGGATGGGCTGGAACACTCCGTAATCCAGGTAGCTCTTGATGCGCGCCAGGGCGGAAATCATCTTAGGGTTGCCCACGCAAAATCCCACCCGCCAGCCGGCCATGTTGTAGCTCTTGGAGAGCGAAAAGATCTCCACGGCAACCTCTTTCGCGCCGTCCACCTGCAGAATGCTGGGCGGCTGGTAGCCGTCGAACCCCAGGTCGGCATAGGCGAAATCGTGGATCACCATGGTGCCGTAATGCTTTGCCAGACGCACAATCTCGCGGAAGAAATCCAGGTCCACGCAGGTCGTGGTGGGATTGTGCGGAAAAGAAATCAGCAGCATCTTGGGCTTCACCGTGGAAGTGCGATAGAGGTCTTCCAACCGGTTTAGAAAGGTGGCGGCGTCGGGCATGGGGAGCATGCAGGCGTGACCTTCCGCCATGAGCACACCATACTGGTGAATGGGATAGGCCGGGTTGGGTGAGACCACTACGTCTCCCGGTCCCACAGTGGCAAAAAGCAGGTGTGCGAGGGCGTCTTTAGCCCCGATGGTAACGATGGCCTCCGCGTCGGCGTCGATCTCCACACCGTAGTTATTCTTGTAGCGCGCGGCGATCTCCTCCCGCAGCCGCGGAATGCCTCGCGACTGGGAATAACGGTGGTTGCGCGGATTGCGCGCCGCCTCGACGAGCTTGTTGACTACGATCCGCGGGGTAGCGCCGTCGGGGTTGCCCATGCCGAGATCGATGACGTCGATTTGCGCCGCCCGCGCCTTGGCGCGCATCTCGTTGATGACCGCGAACACATAGGGAGGCAGCTTCTGAATGCGATAGAAATCCTGGGAACTTTCGGGCATTATGC
>Ga0302320_10012282_pt1 | contig 18033 bp, 16 predicted proteins | sample Bog_T0_3_FD_202130 | JGI IMG/M metagenome (GOLD analysis project Ga0302320, IMG submission 202130) | Peat permafrost microbial communities from Stordalen Mire near Abisko, Sweden - Bog_T0_3 | ecosystem: Environmental > Terrestrial > Soil > Wetlands > Peat | place: Sweden: Abisko, Stordalen Mire...
TCGCCGACCAATATCGGTCTTTATCTGCTGTCGATCGTCGGCGCGCGTGACTTCGGGTGGATCAGCGCGACGCAAGCCGTCGAGCGTATGGAGGCGACGCTTGCGACGATGAGGCGCATGTCCCGCTTTCGTGGGCATTTTTACAATTGGTACGACACACTCGATCTTCACGTGCTTGAACCGAAATACGTCTCGTCGGTCGACAGCGGCAATCTCGCGGGTCATCTCATCGCGCTCGCCAATACTTGCCGCGAGTGGCGCTCGACGCCGACCGCCGCCGCCGCGCGGATGGCGGGTGTCGCCGACATGCTCGCTCTGACCGCCCAAAGCGCAACGCACCTGCATTTCGGGCGCGTTACCCAGACGGTGACGCCGAGGCAACTCAAGGATTCGCTGGCGACATTGACTGAGATCGTCGGACGGCCTTCGCCATCAGGCCCGGATTTCGATGAACTTGCGCGAGAATCGGAAATTCTGGTCGACATCGCAAGGACGATCTGGCTCGAGCGCAGCGACGAAACGGGCGCGGACCTCCTCTTCTGGTCGCAGGCGACGCATGCCGCAATCGCCGCTCACCGCGCGGATATGACGATCGCGCCCGAATTTCAGAGCGCGCGCGACGACCGATTGACGGTTCTGGAAGAAGCGTTCCGTTCGATCGCCATGCAGATGGAATTCGGATTTCTGTTCGATGACGAGCGTCAATTGTTGTCCATCGGTTTTCTCGCGTCCGAGTCCGTTCTCGATCGCAATAGCTATGATCTGTTGGCCTCCGAGGCCAGACTGGCGAGTTTTTTCGCCATCGCCAAAGGCGATATCCCCGCGCGTCATTGGTTTCGCCTCGGCCGAGCCGCGACGCCGGTGGGTCGCGGCGCGGTCCTCATCTCCTGGTCGGGCTCGATGTTCGAATATCTGATGCCGCCGTTGGTGATGCGCGCGCCCGTCGGCAGTCTGCTCGATCAGACGGACCGGTTGGTCGTTCGACGCCAGATCGCCTATGGCGCGGCCAATGGGCTGCCCTGGGGTATTTCCGAATCCGCCTACAATGCGCGCGATCTCGAGCTTACCTATCAATATTCGAACTTCGGCGTGCCCGGCCTCGGACTGAAGCGCGGCCTCGGCGAAAACAACGTGGTCGCGCCCTATGCCACCGGGCTGGCGACCATGGTCGACCCGGCCGCGGCGGTCGCAAACGGCAAAGCGCTAACCAAGATGGGCGCTCGGGGGCGTTACGGCTTTTACGAAGCGGTGGACTTCACGCCCAGCCGGTTGCCGGAAGGTGAGACTTTCGCGCTCGTTCGCGCCTTCATGGCGCACCATCAGGGCATGACGATCGTTGCGATCGCCAACGCGGTTTTCGACGGCGTGATGCGCGACCGCTTTCACGCCGAGCCTATCGTCCAGGCCACCGAACTGTTGTTGCAAGAGCGCGCGCCGCGCGAGACGCCCGCCCCGCGGGCCTGGGCGACGGAAGTCAAAACAGCGGCGCGGGCCAGCCAGGACGAGGGCTACGGCGGGCGCAAAATCGTTTCGCCACATTTGTCGGCGCCGGCGTTGCTATTGCTCTCCAACGGCCGTTACACCGTGATGCTGACGGCGGCCGGGTCCGGCTACAGCCGTTGGGGAGATATGGCGGTCACGCGATGGCGCGAGGACGCGACCCGGGACGACAGCGGCTCCTATATCTACCTCCGCGACATGCGTAGCGGCGCCCTTTGGTCCGCCGGCTATCAGCCGACCGGCGCCGAGCCCGACGAATATGAGATCCATTTCAACGAGGACCGCGCCGAGATCACCCGTCGCGACGGCTCGCTGACGACGACGCTGGAAGTTCTCGTGTCCGCCGAGGACGACGCCGAAGTTCGCCGCGTTACGATCGCTAATTCTGGCTCACGCTCGCGCGAAGTCGAGATCACGTCTTATGCGGAACTCGCGCTGGGCCCGCAGTCCGCCGACCTCGCGCATCCCGCCTTTGCGAAACTGTTCGTCGAAACGGAATGCCTCGTCGACCTCGGCGTGCTTCTCGCCACGCGGCGAAAGCGGACGCCGTCGGAGCCGGAGATCTGGGCCGCCCATCTCAGCGTCGCCGATGGCGAAGCCGTGGGCAAACCGGAATTCGAAACCGACCGCGCCCGGTTCCTCGGCCGCGGGCAACGCGTCGGCGCGCCGCTGGCGATGCGGGACGCGCGCCCCTTGACCCAGGCGACCGGTGCGGTGCTCGATCCCATCTTTGCCTTGCGCCGGCGGGTCAATGTCGCGCCGGGCGCCAAGGTTCGCGTCGCGTTTTGGACGATGGCGGCCAAGTCGCGGGCGGCGCTACTCGACTGCATCGACAAACACCGCGACGACGCCGCATACGAGCGCGCGACGACGCTCGCCTGGACGCAGGGACAGGTTCAGTTGCATCATTTGGGGATCAAGCCGGGCGAAGCCGGCCTGTTTCAACGTCTGGCCGGTCACATCGTGTTCTCCGGGCGCGCCCTGAGACCGAATTCGCAGACCATTCGACGTGGCTCCGGGCCGCAATCTCAGCTTTGGTCACAGGGCGTTTCAGGCGACCTGCCCATCGCGCTGGTGCGGATCGCCGATACGGAAAATCTCGGCTTCGTGCATCACATCCTGCTGGCGCACGAATATTGGAGGATGAAGCAACTCGCCGTGGATCTGGTGATACTGAACGAGCGCAAATCCTCTTACGTCCAGGATTTGCAGATCGCCCTGGAAACCCTGGTCCGCGCCAGCCAGTCGCGGCCCGTCCAGGGAACCGAGCGGCGCCCGGGCCGCATTTTCGTCCTCAGGTCCGATCTGATTTCCGTCGAAACGCGCGCCTCGCTGTTGTCGGCGGCCCGCGTCGTACTCGTCGCGCAGCAGGGGAGCCTGGCCGAGCAACTCGATCGGGTCGCGGACGCGAGCCCGCCCATTCGCCTGTTCGCCAAATCCGCCCCGCTGCGGCCGCCGCCCAGGCCGACCGCACGCCCGAACGACTTGGAATTCTTCAACGGTTTGGGAGGGTTCGGCCTCGGGGCCAAGGAATACGTGACCGTTCTGGGGCCGGGCCAATCGACGCCCGCGCCTTGGATCAACGTTGTCGCCAATCCCGCGTTCGGCTTTCAGACGAGCGCCGAGGGCGGCGGCTACACCTGGTCCGCCAACTCTCGCGAGAATCAACTCACGCCCTGGTCGAACGATCCCGTGGGTGATCCTCCCGGCGAGGCCTTCTACGTCAGGGACGAAGAGACCGGCGAATTCTGGAGCCCGACAGCGCTGCCCATTCGCGATTCGCAGGCGACCTACATCGCTCGACATGGCCGGGGTTACAGCCGGTTCGAGCATAAATCGCATGGAATTGCCTCGGACCTGCTGCAGTTCGTGCCCATGGCGGGTTCGATCAAGATCTCCCGGCTCCGCTTGACCAATACCTCCACGCGCGCCCGCGCGTTGAGCGTGACAGCCTATGTCGAGTGGGCGCTCGCCGCCTCGCGCTCGGCTTCGCTGTCTTTCGTCGAGACCGAGATCGACGGCGCCACCGGCGCGATCTTCGCGCGCAATCCCTGGAGCATGTCCTTCGGGTCGCGTGTTGCGTTCGCGGACATGTGCGGCGCCCAGAACGACGTGACCGGCGATCGGCGTGAATTCATCGGCCGCAATGGCTCGCTCGCCAAACCTGCCGCTTTGACCGGCGCCGCGCCGATGTCCGGACTCGTCGGCGCCGCGCTCGACCCCTGCGCCGCGATGCGCGCCAATGTCGATCTGCCCGTCGGCGGCGCCGCCGACATTGTGTTCTTTCTCGGCGAGGCCGCCACGCGCGAGGAGGCTCGCGGCGCGATCCGAAAGTTTCGCGCGGCCGATCTCGACGCGCTGCAGGCCGAGATTGCGACTCTCTGGGACGACATCCTGGGCGCCATCCAGGTCAAGACGCCCGATCGTTCGATGGACATCATGCTCAACGGATGGCTCGTCTATCAGACGCTCGCCTGCAGGGTATGGGCGCGCTCGGCGTTCTATCAAGCCAGCGGCGCCTATGGCTTTCGCGACCAGTTGCAGGACGGCATGGCGCTGACGCACGCGCGGCCTGACCTCACCCGCGAACATTTGCTGCGCGCCGCGGCGCGTCAGTTCGTCGAGGGGGACGTGCAGCATTGGTGGCTGCCGCATTCCGGGCAGGGCGTCCGCACGCGCATTTCCGACGATCGCCCCTGGCTCGCCTATGCCGTCGCGCAATATGTCGAAGCGACCGGCGACGGGCTCGTGCTTGACGAATCCGTCGCGTTTCTGGACGGCCCGCTGCTGGCGCCCGACGAGACCGACAATTTCTTTCTGCCGACGGAGTCGGACACGCGCGCAACCCTGTTCGAGCATTGCGCGCTGGCGTTGGACCGAAGCCTCGCGGTCGGTCGGCATGGGTTACCGCTGATGGGAACGGGCGATTGGAACGACGGCATGAACCGCGTCGGCGAAAAGGGCGAAGGCGAGAGCGTCTGGCTGGGGTGGTTTCTGTATGCGACGCTATCGGCCTTTGCGCCCATCGCGGTCGCGCGGGGCGAGCCCGCGAGGGCCGAGACCTGGACGCTTCACGCCGACGCCTTGAAAGTCGCCCTGGAGCGCGTCGCCTGGGACGGCGAATGGTATGCTCGCGGGTTCTTCGACGACGGTACGCCGCTCGGCGTCGCCGGCGACGACGAGTGTCGGATCGATTCGATCGCTCAATGCTGGGCGGTGCTTTCGAAGGCCGCGGCGCCGGGACGCGCCGCGCGCGCGATGGCATCGCTGGATCGCGAATTGATCCGCCGGGGCGATGGCTTGGCGCTGCTGTTCGCTCCGCCGTTCGATCGCACGGCGCTCGATCCCGGATACATCAAGGGCTATCCGCCGGGCGTGCGCGAGAACGGCGGACAATACACACATGCGGCGACCTGGTCCGTGATGGCTTTCGCCACGCTCGGCGAAGGCGACAAGGCGGCGGAGCTGTTCGCGATGCTCAATCCCATCAATCATTCGCTGACCCGCGCGGACGCGCATTGCTACAAGGTCGAGCCCTATGTCGTCAGCGCGGACGTCTATTCGGTCGCCCCCCATGTCGGACGCGGAGGGTGGACTTGGTATACGGGATCGGCGGGCTGGCTTCAGCGCGCCGGAGTCGAGAGCGTGCTGGGCCTGAAGCTGCGCGGCGCCACGATCGAGATTGATCCTTGCATTCCCAAGAGTTGGGACGGGTTCGAAGCGACGGTGCGGCATCGTTCCTCGCGCTATCGGATTTGTGTCGAAAATTCCGCCGGCGTGAGCCGAGGAGTCGTCTCCTGCGAACTCGACGGCGTTGCTATCCACGAACTACCGCCTCGTGTGAAGTTGGTCGACGACGGCGCGCCACATCAAATCAAAGTGCGGTTGGGATGATTTGGGGGCTCGATGTTCCGACTTCTCTCACCTGGGATTGGGATAATTTCATGACTCGCGTCTTGTTCTCACCACCCATTGGTCCCGAGTTCGATCCTTTCCTGTGCGCTTTCATCGGCGCGGATCCCAATGGCACGCTGCTGAGCGTGCTCTCCGCCTTTGCGCGGACGGATGTCGATCCCTGGAAAGAGGCCGCGCAACTTGCGCGGATGCCGAGGGAATCCGCGACGGCCCGGTTGACCGAGTTCATACTGACGCTGCCGAACGAACCTTACGCGAACAAACCGGCGCGGACGGTAGCTGGTGAATTGATCGCGTTGTTGCCCGAGACCTCCCGCGTCGCCTCGCCGGCGCCCGGCAAGCTGACGAAGACGGCGCCTGGAGTCGATCCCCGGCTTGGGTTTTCCCTCGGGACCATCACCGTCGTTCTCGCTGGTTTCGTCTTTCTGTTCTGGATCAACCGGGCTCCAGAACCTCCCGCGCGCCCGCTTCCCGCGAGCGCGAAGATGACGACGCTGTCGCCACGCGAGTTGGGACGTTAGTCGCCGACGAAGAAACGGCGCCGAAGGCTCGTGGCTTCGGCGCCGTTTGATTGCTGGATTCGATTCAGATGCGCGCGTCGATCAAGTGTCGGCGTGCGCGAGTTCTGCCTTGGCGCCGGCGTCGGCCCCGCCGTGAACATCCACCCGGGAGGCACTCGACGTTCCCAGGATCATCTTTGCGCGTTCCACTTCCGCCGACGAACCGCGCGCCATGACGAGGAAGCTGTCGGCCTTGACGTCCGACTCGTATTGCAGGACGCTGTTCTTGGGCACGCCGACGCTGTAAAGCGCCGCGCCGAGCGCGCCGAGCGCCCCGACGACGACGGCGTTCTCGATTCCCGAAATCACAACGGTGGCCAGAAAGCCCACGACCAGCACGGGCCCCGTCAATGGCGCCGTCAGAAACAGGCCACCGAAGAACAGACCCCAGAAGCCGCCCCAAAAAGCGCCTCGCGAGCCCCAGAATTTGATGCGGTCACCAACGTTGTAGAAGCCGACGACCTTCTCCTCGGAGTGGTAGCCTTTGCCGACGACGCTGAGGTGTTTCATGTCGAAGCCCGCGGCGGTCAAAGTCTTGACCGCCTTCTCCGCGGCTTCGTGGTCGGGAAAGACGCCGATCGCCGTTTGATATTTGTCCATGGGGAACTCCTTCGGGGCGAAGTGCGCGCGCGAGCCGAATCTGGAGATTCGAGGACCCGCGGCGCCGCCCGATCACGTGACGTTAGGCCGCGCCGGGTGGCCGAAACAGAATCGGAAACTACGCACAGCGCGGACTGGCCAGCAGCGCCTGTTGAAACCAATCAGTTCCCCGTCGCGGAATCCGGGGGTTCGCCGCGCGCCCGAGACGACGCGTCGACCGCGTCCTGCCTGGATTCGTGCATCGCGCGCCGTATCGCAGCCACTATCTCCGGCCCACGAAACGGCTTGCGGATCAGAATGGCGCCTGGCCAGTCCGAGGGTTCGCGCAGGTTGTCGTCGGTGACGAAGACACACGGAATGAGGCCGGCAAGGAGGATTTCCTTGATCGCGGTGACGCCGTTCGCCATGCCCAACCCGACATCTACGATCATCAGGTCGGGATGGCATCGCTCCACGGCGCTGGCGGCCTTGGTGATATCGACCTCCACGCCGCAGACGACAGCGCCAAGATCCTCGAGCATTTCCGCAATCAGCGAACCTATCGTCGCGTCGGCCTCGACGACCAATATGCGCAAATCCTTCATCGGTTCCCCGCCCGTCGTCCCGCCCTTTTGGAACGGCGAAACGGGCAAGGCGTTGGAACGAGCATTCTGCGACCCGCTTTCGCTCTGGCGACGCGCCGGTAAGGCGTATCAACCATCCGAACGACACAATTTACCTTGAGCTTATCGCGCGTCCGTTGCATGACGGAGCCCTCGGTCTTTCCATTGAAAGGTCAGATTTGGCGCCAGTTTTCGTTGGCGCCGAGCCTCGGAAACTACCTAACGCGCGCCACCCTCAGTTTCGCGAACCCGCCGCGACGATCCCGACGAGCAAACCCGCGACGACCGACAGGCCTTTCTCGCGCGCGAGAATCTCTGAAATCTGAGCGAGCAACACCTCGGACGTCAGTCCCGGGGGCGGCGACGCAGGAGGTTGAACGCGCTTGCCAGTCCAGGGGAATGCGGCCAGTCCCAGCGCGGCGACGAGGCCGGCATCTGCGCCGACCGCGCCCGCGGCGCCAAGGAAAGGGGCGAGCCCCAGCCCGATCGCGACGAGAGCCAGCGCAACGGCGACGCCGAAGCACGCAAGCGCGAACCCTTCGAGCAGCGCGCCGCGAAGGCGCACGCGCAACGGCGGCGACGCCCGCTCCGCCATTGCCGCTTTGCCGAGCATCGACGCGAGTTTGAGCCAACCCTCTGCGGGAGAAGCCTCGGTCACCGAAGCAACGCGCGGACGCCGACGTAGCCGACCCCAAGCGCGATCAGGAAAGCCAATAACGGTTTCTCCTCGATCCAGGCCCCGATCACCTTCGCCGATTGCTGACCGCCGTCGACGGCGCCCTGGGAAAGATCGCGTACGCTTCCACTGATCTGATCGGCGGCGTTTCGCGCCCCGATGCGCGCGCCCTTGTCGAGATTGGAGATCAGCGAAGCGACGTCGCTGCGCAAGGCGGCAAGGTCGTTGCGAACCGCCGCGAGGTCCGCGTCGTTGTCGGTGGAAGCATGCATGATGAATAACCCTAGCGAGAGCTGACCGTTTGCAATGGTTTGGTAGATCATATCGTTTCAGATCGTTCGAGCTCCGCCCAGACTCGGAAACTACTCAGGCGAACGCATGAAACAGGCCCTCGGGATATTTTCGTTCCCTCAGATATTTGATCGCCATCAACGCCGAATTGTGTTACGTGAGATACCGGATATTTTTGCGAGTGCGATCCCATCGAGAGAAATAATCAAATGCGCCCAAGCGGCCAGCAACCTCTCAAGGCGGAGGCGGCGCGTTGGATCAACGGTCCGCTTTCCGCCGTCGACCACATGAATTTTCCGATAGTCGCGGTCGGCGCCTCGGCCGGCGGGCTGGAAGCTTGCAAGTCACTGTTGGACGCGCTGCCGACGTCCACGGGCATGGCGTTCATCGTCGTGCAGCATCTCGACCCCGATCATGACAGTCTGCTGGCGGTTCTGCTGGCGGCTCATACCCAGATGCTGGTCGTTCAGGCCGTGGACGGCATGGGACTCGAGCGCGATCATGTCTATGTCATTCCGCCCGGCGTTTATCTCTCGGTCGATGACAAGGGCGCATTGCGCTTGTCGAAGCCGGCGGAAAGGCACGGCGCTCGGCTGCCGTTCGATTTCCTGCTCGCCTCGCTGGCGGGGGCCTTTGGCGCCCGCGCAGTCGCCGTGATCATGTCCGGCACGGGCGCCGACGGAAGCGCGGGGCTCAAATCCATCAAGGCGAAGGGCGGGTTGGTCATCGTCCAGGATCTCGCCGAAGCCGATTACGACGGCATGCCGCGCGCGGCCATCGCCACGGGCGGCGCGGATCTCGTGCTGAAGGCGTCGGAAATCGCGCAGGCCCTCGTCGAGCGCCAAAGGAGCGAGCCCTTGAAACCAGCGTCGCGCAAATCAACGTCGTCCAACACCGTCCCCGACGTGTTGCCCGAAATCATCACATTGCTGCGCACGAAGACCGTGCACGATTTTACGCTCTACAAACACGGAACCCTCGAGCGCCGCATCATGCGCAGGATGGCAATGTCGGCGATCCCCACGGCGCAAGCCTATCTCTCGCTCCTGCAACGCGACAGCCATGAACTCGACGAACTGTCCCGGGACCTGCTGATCAACGTCACCGCGTTCTTTCGCGATCCCGAGGTGTTCGACTATCTCGCCCAGACCCTCATACCGGCTATCGTGCGCGATCATCCCGTCGAGCGGCCGTTGCGGATTTGGGTGGCCGGTTGCAGTTCGGGCGAGGAGACCTATTCGCTCGCCATTTTGTTTCGCGAACACATCCTCGCCGTCCGCAGCGAGGTCAAACTGCAGATCTTCGCCAGCGACGCCGACGCCGACGCGGTGGCTTTTGCGCGGGAGGGAATTTACCCGCAAGTCATCGAAGCCAATGTCTCGGCCGAACGGCTGGCGAATTATTTCTCGCGCGAAGACCGGGCTTATCGGGTCTCGGCGGACCTGCGCACCTGCGTCGTCTTCACGGTGCAGGACCTGCTCGCCGATCCGCCCTTCGCGCGACTCGATTTCGTCTCGTGTCGCAATCTGCTGATCTATCTGCAACCCGAGGCGCAAGCGAAGGCGATCGCGATCTTTCATTTCGCCCTGCGCGAAGGCGGCCTGTTGCTGGTGGGCGCCGCCGAGACCGTGGGCGCGGCCGAAGGCCGGTTCGCGGTCGTTTCCAAGCCTGAACGCATCTATCGCCGAGTCGGCGGCAACCGTCCCAGCGAATTCCCCTTCGCGATTTCAGTCGGCGACGGCCGGCGCTTGCGCGCCCGACCCGGCCCCGCCTCCGTCCCCTCGCGGCAGACCTCACTCGCCGATTTGTGTCGACGCCTCGTCCTGGACAGCTACGGTCCGGCGGCGGTGTTGATCAACGCCAAGCTCGAATGCCTGCATTTTCAAGGCCCCACCGATCTCTATCTCAGGGTCGCGCCCGGGCGGCCGTCGCTGGACCTGATCGGCAAAGCGCGCGACGGCGTCCGCACCAAATTGCGGGCGGCCATTCAGGGCGCGCAGGAGACCCTCGCGCGCTATGTCGTCACCGGCGGACGCGTCGGCGAAAACGCCACGGCCCAGAATTTCAGCGTCGCGGTCGAGCCCGTGTTGCACGAAGACGAAACGCTCTGGCTGGTGTGCTTCATCGCCACGCCCGAACCGGTGCTTCTCGATGGCTCCGGCTTGCCCCTCGTCGATGTTCCTCGTGTCGCGGAACTCGAAAAGGAACTGCAAGCCGCCAAGATCGAACTTCAGGGCGCCATTCGCAATCTCGAAACCTCGAGCGAGGAGCAGATGGCGATCAACGAAGAGGCGCTTTCGGTCAACGAAGAATATCAGTCGACCAACGAGGAACTGCTCGCCTCGAAGGAAGAGTTGCAATCGCTGAACGAAGAACTCAACGCGCTCAACAGTCAGCTGCAGGAGACATTGGAGCGCCAGCGCACCACCGCCGACGATCTGCAGAACGTGCTCTACAGCACCGACGTGGCGACGATCTTCCTCGACACCAACTTCAACATCCGCTTCTTCACGCCGGCCACCAAGGCGCTGTTCAATGTGATTCCCGGCGATGTCGGCCGACCGCTGACCGACCTCAAGTCCTTGGCGATCGACGGCGAATTGTTGTCGGACGCGCGCGCGGTCCTGGCGAACCACGCGGCCGTGACGCGGGAAGTGGAAGGCCAGACCGGCGTCTGGTTCATCCGCCGCATTTTGCCTTATCGTACGCGCGACAAGAAGACCGAAGGCGTGGTCATCACGTTCGAGGACATCACGGAACGGCGGAACGCGGCCGAGGCGCTTTCGGCGGCCAAGCGCGAGGCGGAATCCGCCAGTCTCGCCAAGTCGCGCTTTCTCGCCGCCGCGAGCCACGATCTGCGCCAGCCCTTGCAGACCCTGGCGCTGCTGCAGGGCCTGCTGGCGAAGAAGGTCGAAGGCGAGAAATCGCAAAAGTTGGTGGGGCGCATCGACGAAGCGCTCGGCGCCATGACCACGATGCTGAACACGCTGCTCGACATCAATCAGATCGAAGTCGGCGCGGTGAGGGCCGAGCCGGTCGATTTCCCGGTGAATGATCTGCTCGATCGCTTGGGCAAGGAACTGATTGTTCAGGCTCAGGCGGCGGGCCTGAGCCTGCGGGTCGTACCTTGTGGACTGTCGATTCGCAGCGATCCGCGGCTTCTCGAACAGATGATCCGCAATCTGCTGTCGAACGCCCTGAAATATACCCACAGCGGCCGCGTGTTGCTGGGCTGCCGGCGCCGCCAGGGGCGGGTGCGCATCGAAATCTGGGATACCGGTCTGGGCATTCCGGCGTCCGAGTTGAAGGCGATCTTCGAGGAATATCATCAAGTCGACAACCCGGCGCGGCAACGCAGCCGCGGGCTGGGCCTCGGACTTTCGATCGTCAAGAGCCTCGGCGATCTGCTCGGTCACAGCGTTCGCGTGCGCTCGCTGCCGGGCAAGGGTTCGGTGTTCTCCGTTGAAGTCGAGCGAACCGAGCGCCGCCTGGCGCCGCGCGTCAGCGTCATCGAGCCTGGTCCCGACAAACCGCCCCGACGCACGGGCGCCATTCTCGTGATCGAGGACGATCCGGAAGTGCGCGATCATCTCGGGCTGTTTCTGAAAGAAGAAGGGTTCAGCGCAACGACCGCCGCCGATGGTCCGGCCGCCCTCGCCTGGGTCGCAAGGTCGCCGACGAAGCCGGATCTGGTATTGGCCGACTACAATCTACCCAACGACATGAATGGCGTCGACATCGCGCAAAAGTTGAGGCTCGATCTGGATCGGCAAATCCCGTTCATCATTCTGACGGGGGACATAACGACCGAAGCTTTGCGCAATATCGCGCTCCATGATTGCGTGCAGTTCAACAAGCCGGTGAGACTCCGGGAGTTGACGCAGGCGATCGACAAATTGCTCGCTCAACCGATCCTGCCAGCGATCGTGCGACATCATGCTCAACCGATCGAGCCGCCGACCGACGTCGAGCGTGGCGTGATCTACGTCGTCGACGACGACGACCAGATTCGCGGCGCGACCCGCGTCGTATTGGAGGACGACTGCCGCATAGTGGAAACCTATCCGACTTCAGAGGCCTTTCTGGAAGCGTTTCGACCCGGCAAGGGCGCATGCCTACTGGTCGACGCCTATCTGCCCGGCATGAGCGGGCTGGAATTGCTGCAAAAGCTGCGCGCCGACGGACATGCGCTCCCCGCGATCATGATCACGGGAGACAGCGACGTCTCTATGGCGGTGCAGGCGATGAAAGCGGGCGCGTCGGACTTCATCGAAAAGCCGATCGGTCGCGACGAGTTGCTCGCGAGTATCGACCGGGCGCTGGAAATGTCGGGCGATTCCGCCAAACAGGAAGAATGGCGCGAGTCCGCTGTGTCCCACCTCGCCGGATTGACGGCGCGCCAACGCGAAGTGATGGAGCGGGTGCTTGCCGGCCATCCGAGCAAGAACATCGCCGCCGACCTCGGGATCAGTCAGCGCACCGTCGAGAACCATCGCGCCTCCATCATGAGGCGGACCGGATCGAAGTCGCTGCCTGCGTTGGCGCGGCTGGCGTTGGTCGCCGAGGGAGGCAACACCGCGCCGTCCCCGAGCTCAGGGGCGAAGGGGTGAATTCGGCGGGGCGGAGCGCGCGCAGTCAAGAACCGTCGCTCGCGCGCGCGACGTTCGAGGCTTCGGATCGGGTCTCCTGGATCGCCTCCATGACAGACCGCGGGTCGGCTGGGCGGGCCATGACAGCGGCCTGTTCGTCGACCCGGTCGCGGATCTGTGGACTGTCGCGGCGAAGCTCCTCGAGAAGCGCGACGATCTTGGCGGTCTTCTGCTCGCTCAGAATCGCCAATTCCAAGGTTAGCAATTCCCTGCGTCGGCTCAAGCCATCGTCGCGTCTCTGCGTCGTCAGAATCAGGACGACGAAATACAGCGAGGCCAACGAAACGGCCCCGGTCAACCCCGGGAACGGCGCCGGATCGATAGGTTTCCATCCCAGAAGCGCCGCGCCCTCGTTGCCTGCCATCCAAGCCGCGATCAGGCAAGTCAGACCGATGAGGAAGTGAGGCCGGCTCAAGGCGGCCGTAATGCGTTCGACGACGCGTTGATGAAGGGTGGCGTTCGCGTGATGTTCGGCATGCAACCGGGCAATGGCGGTGATTGTCTCCTCGATGTGGATTGGAGGAACCGCCGGCGACTCGGCCGCGTCGGTCACAGCCGGGGCCCCAGGCGTCCGCGGTCCTTTGCGTTCAACGACCGAGCAACCACAAGATGAGGACGACGATCAGCACCGTCCCAAGAACGCCCCCGAGGCCGGGCATGCCATAATTGCTGTGGGCGTAATAACCGCCGCCGCCGCCGAAGACCAAAATCAAGATAATGATGAGAATAATCAGGCCCATGTCGAACTCTCCCAATTGGCGGTCGAACCGCGCGTTGTCATGCTTTCGGCGCCTTGGCGGCGGCGCGCAATGCGTCGCTCACGCCGCCGATGGCGTTCTGGACCTTGCCGGCGGCTTTATCGATCTTTCCGTCGTTGACGAGTTTGGCGTCGCCCATGACCTTCCCGATCGCCGCTTCCGCGCTTCCTTTCACTTGCTTGATCGAGCCTTCGATTCTGTTCCTGTCCATCATCGTATTTTCCTTCATTCATTCGCTTGACGAATAAGGCCATTCGTCTCCGTGCAACAGCCTCGGAACCTACTCACGGGACGCGAACTCGTTAGTGCGCGAGCGCCAGCAACATGCGATGCGCGGGTCTGGGCTTTGCGATCACCACGCCGTGCGGCGCGTCGGCTTCGATCGCGTCGGGTCGGGCGACGCTCGGCGGAGCGGCGACCCGATCGTGAGCAATCGCTCTGACGTGAAGGATCGAGTCGGTTCTCGCCATCGCTTCGCTCGGCGGGGAGAGGGCGGGTGAACTGGCGAAGAACGCGCAAACAAGAAAACCCGCGATCACTGCGGCTGTCAAACTCAGGCGCAACAAGTCTCGCGTCACACTTTGCATGATCAGTTCCTCATTCGCCGCAAAGCTGCGGGTTTCATCAAAATCAGAATAGACGAAAGAATTGGATCAACGACAGCCTCGGACTGTACGCATGTCCAGGCGGGCCGATCGCGGCCAACGAGAACCTGAGTAGTTTCCGGCCCTTTCCCTACTCGGCCGCAGCCTGCATGCTTTTGCTAACGACCCCGGCTTCAGCCGTACGATCCGTAAAACTTCGGCGGGGTTCGCGCGTTGGCGCGCGCCGTACGTCCTAAGGAAGGCGCCAAAAGATGTTGCAAGTGATCTCCGCCCTCGAGGGTTTCGCGATCGAGGCCAGCGACGGCCGTTTGGGAACCGTCGTCGATTTCCTGTTCGACGACTCCCTGTGGCGCGTGCGTTGGCTGGTCGTAGAATGCGGCTCCTGGTTGAAGAAACGAAAGGTGTTGATCCACCCCTCCGCGCTTCTCTCGACCAAGTTCGAGGACCAACAATTGGTTGTAAAGCTCACGATGGCCGAGGTGGATGGCAGTCCGGATTGGAGCGAGGACCGGCCCGTCTCACAACAAATGGAGACGCGTATATTCGATCATTACGGCTGGGACCCACTATGGGGCGCCCCCAATTTCGAAGGTATTCCGGGCGCGATGGCCTCGCCGCTGATGGCTCCCGCGTATTTTGGCCTTCGCGAAAGCGATAGGATCGATCCCGATGTCGAGTTGGGCGACTCCCATCTCCGCAGTTTTGCGGAAATCGTCGGGTATCGCCTCCACACGGCGGACGGCGATATCGGCCACGTCGAAAACCTCATGATCGAGGATTCCGACTGGAGTCTGCGCTATTTCATCGTCGATACGAGCAATTGGTGGTTCGGGGCGCGCGTCCTGATTTCGCCGGCGGCCGTGTCGGCGATAGAATGGTCCGATCGCCATATCCAGCTCAATGTCACGCGCGAGCAAGTCAAGTCGAGCCCGCCTTGGGATCCGATGGTCGCTTTCAATAAAAACTACGCCAAGCGATTGCATCATCACTACGGCTGGCCGGGGTCTGAATCCTGAACCCGGGCTGCCGCCGCCAGTCAATGAATAAGTCCAAGCCCGATGACGCCTGACACGATCAGGAAGGCCGCGACGATGTAATTGAGCAGCCGGGGCATCACGAGGATGAGCACGCCGGCGATGAGCGAGACGATGGGCTGAAGATGTCCGATGCTGAGCGTCATGGGGCTTTCCTCGTCATGAAGATTTGGTTTTGCTTAGCGCCGGGGTTCGAGAAACGCATAGCCGACCCTCGCGAGCGACGCGACGGTCGGCTTTCAAGCACGCCAAACGCTGGTTCAGGAGCGATACGGAATCACAGGCGGTGCTTCGGTTTGAACTCTCGCATCAGGGGACCGAAGGCCAGTTTCTGCGCGTCCGTCAAGCCGTCGTAAAGCGGTTTACCTGCGTCGGCGACCTTGCGCAACTCCTCGGCGTTGCTTTGCAAGTGATCCGCCATCAGCGACAGGCGCTCGATGGGGGTGGGGCGCGCCGCCGCGCTCATGCGCTCTCGCGCTTGGGTCCATCTGTCGAAGCGGGCCTTCGCGGCGTCCCTAATGGCGGCCTCGAACGGCTCCCATGTCTTGGCCTGGTCATCGCTGAGTTTCAGTCCGGCTTTCATCGCGGCGAGATGCGCCTCCAGCAGGACGGATTGCCGTTGCTGAATCTTGGCGATTTCGGCGAGGCTCGGCACAGTCGTCTCGTAACTCGGCGCGGCGACGGCGCCCATCGTCGGGATCGTGCAAGCCAAGCCGGCGATCACAAGGGAGGCTAGGAATTGTCTTCTCATCTGGACACCCGGAGTTGCGGCGGTTCTAGAGTTGAGGGCGAACGGCCGCGCCGGCCTGGTTCAGGTCGAAACGGCCGAGACGTTCTTAAAGACCGTAGGGTCCGCACAAACCAAGCGTCAACTGGATCGGGCCGCAATAGCCGCCGTAGTAGCCGCCGTAACCTCCACCACCCCAGTTTGACCCGCCGTAGCCGCGACCGCCCCGAAATCCGCCGCCGGCATAGCGACCGCCGCCTCTACCGCCGAAGTGACCACCTCCGCCGCCGAAATGACCGCCGCCATGGGCGCCACCGCCGTGAACTCGCACCGCGGCGCTGGCGAGCGTCGGAAGCAAGAGGGAGCCAACAGCGACGGCTAGTATCAACGATTTGAGGAGCGGGCCGCGATGTTTCATTTGATCTCTCCAGCTTGCAAAGCGCATTTGCTCGTTCTCACTGGTAGCCGAGATGGGCGGGCGCGCCAGACTCGGAAACTACCCATGAGAACTCGCACATTCGCGGCGCTGGGGCCTCGATGCGCTCGTGTCGCCGACCGGCTCGACGCCGGGTTTGCATTCATCGAACCTATCGGGCGCCGCTACGGCTGATCTCAGGAATTGACGAAGATGTGGTTTTCGACAGCGGTCGCGCCCGGTGCGGACCAAGCGGTCGCTCCCGCGAGGTCGCGCGCGTTCCAGGTCGTGACTTCGCCCGTGAGTTTGATGTTGCCGCCCTGGGCGGTTACCTTGATGCTGTTGGGATCGTAGAACCAGGAGCGATGCAGCGCGTCTTCGATGTCCTGCCTGACGTTGACGGCGCTCACGGTCGGCTTGATCTCGATTTGATTGAAAACGTTGACGACTCCCAGAAGCCCGTGCACATACTCGCCGGCGGCGTCCTTTTGAAATTTCCAATCAACGGAGCCCGTCAGGGTGACCCAACCCTTCTCCACTCGTATCTTGATGGCGTTTTGTGGCAGAGACGAGTCCCAGGACAGCCGATCCACCGCCGCTTCGGCAATTGCCTCGTCGCTGCGCCGAACGTCGTAGGGCATTTTGACCTCGAGTTCTTCCGCCAGCGCCCTCACGCCCTTGACCCGCCATGCCGCCTTCTCGGCCGCGAGCTTCTGCGGGTAACTCTGAACGTGTCCAGTCAACGTCACGACCCCGGAATCCGCGGAAACCCCGATATGCGCGGAATCGATGCGGGGCTCCCAACCAAGTTCGTCGAGCACAGCGCGTTGCAGATCGCTATCTTTTGACATGGCGTTCTCCTGGGGTTGGCATGCGTCGCGTCGACTTTAGCGAGTGGCGAGCGAACGGGGTCAGCGTCGGAAAATACTCAACGTGAACAGCCCGATCGGCGCTCGCGTCCGCGAGAAGAAATCCAAATTCCCTCTCACGGAACTGTCGTCAAAGCCTCCTTGCCGTTTCAGCCCCCCGTTGAAGGGCGGGCATGTACGGGGCTCCGCCGCGCCCATTCGTTGCTCAACGCTCAGAGGCGTTCGGCCTGCATATCTTCGCAGGACTCGCCGAATAGCGAGATCGCCTCCTCGAGATAATCCGAAAGTAGCGGAACCGAGAGCAGCGACATCGTCGAGCGAGAATTGTGGTCGCTCGAAGTTTCAGAACGAAGAGCGTTCCAATCCGCGAGATCGCCGTCGCCTCGTCCCAGGCGCATGAGCGTCATGAGATCGATTTGCTCGTCGATGTCGAGATCGTGAATGAAGGTGACGAGTTCCTGATGCACGGGATCGTTGGCGTGATCCTCCAGGACGGCGCTTTCGCCGTCGTCCGTGGGATTGGAATCGGGGTCAGGCTCGGTGACGCCGTCCTTGGCGTCGAACTGCCGGGCCATGGAAAGGACGCAGCACACTTTTTCGAAGGCAATCGCGATCTCCGGAAATTCGGGCGTCGAACCGTCTCCAATGATTGTCGGCTTCATGATGGTGTCAGCTCCTCGCGGATCGTCCGCAACCGCGCTTCGCGAATGGCGGTCGTCTTGGAATAGTTCATGGCGGGCGTCTCGAACGTATCGAGACGATCAGGCGGGCGGTCGCGATGCGCCAGGCTCCGTCAGCGTCGGCGCATTGCCAAAGCTCAAATCGTCGCGTT
>Ga0302320_10012285_pt1 | contig 18031 bp, 10 predicted proteins | sample Bog_T0_3_FD_202130 | JGI IMG/M metagenome (GOLD analysis project Ga0302320, IMG submission 202130) | Peat permafrost microbial communities from Stordalen Mire near Abisko, Sweden - Bog_T0_3 | ecosystem: Environmental > Terrestrial > Soil > Wetlands > Peat | place: Sweden: Abisko, Stordalen Mire...
ATCCAGAGGGTCTCCTCGACCTTCTCCTTGAGGTGCCGCTGACCCGGCTTGGTGACCTGGAGAGCAAAGGCGACGTTCTGCGCCACCGTCAGCTTGGTGAGCAGCTTGTAGTCCTGGAAGACGATGCCGAACTTGCGCCGGAGCCTGGGCAGGCGGCGCCGGGTCATCCGGGTGGTCTCCTGACCGTCCACGAAGATCCGACCGGTCGAGGCCACCTCCTCCCGGATGAGAAGGCGGACGAGGGTCGTCTTGCCCGAGCCGCTCGCGCCGACGACAAAGCAGAAGTCGCCCTGGTAGATGGCGAGGTCGACGTCCCGAATGGCCTCGGTGCCGTTGGGGTAGGTCTTGCTGACGCCGTGGAAGGAGATGACCGGGCGCATCCCGGGATCCGGCTTCTGCCCGACCTGCGGTGGCATCACCGCCGCGAGGCTCACCGCCCGAGATCCCTCGTGAAGGCGATGACGGGGCGGTCCTGGGGCCGGCGGCGCTCGGCCGGCGCGCTCGCAAGGAGCAGCGGGGGATGGGTCATGGAGATGTGACGTTCCGATCGTTCAACGGAGGTTCCCCGGGGGATCGGGAAGCCGGGAAGGCCCGGACGGGGGGTGGGTGGGACGTGAAGTGAGGCGGCTGCCCGCCGCGGGACCGATCGAGTATAGCCGCGGGGAACGTGCCGTGGGCAGGGTCGAGGGGCTCGTTGCGGACGGGGGCGGTCCGGCGCTCCGGCCCCGGTCAGGCGGTGGCGGCGGCCGATGCGGCCGCATCCAGGTTGCCCGCCGCCCAGCGCAGGTACGCCTCCTGGAAGGAGTCGATATCGCCGTCCAGCACGGCCTGGACGTTGCCCACCTCGTGGCCGGTGCGGTGGTCCTTGACCATGGTGTAGGGGTGGAGGACGTAGGAGCGGATCTGCGAGCCCCATTCGGCCGGCAGCGACTCGCCCTTGAGCTCGCTGATGCGCTCGGCGTGGGCCGCCTGGGCCACCGCCAGCAGCCGGGAGCGCAGCACCCGCCAGGCGACGTCCCGGTTCTGGTGCTGGGAGCGTTCGTTCTGGCAGGTCACCACGATCCCGGTGGGGATGTGGGTGAGGCGGACCGCGGAGGACGTCTTGTTGACGTGCTGGCCGCCCGCGCCGCTCGATCGGTACACATCCTCCCGGACGTCCTTGGGGTCGATCTCGACGGTGACGTCGTCGTCGACCTCCGGGGTCACCTCCACCAGGGCAAAGCTGGTGTGGCGGCGATGCGCGGAGTCGAAGGGGCTGAGCCGGACCAGCCGGTGGACGCCCCGCTCCGACTTGAGCAGACCGAAGGCGCGGCGGCCCTCAACTCGGATGGTCGCCGACTTGATGCCCGCCTCCTCGCCCTCCGCCTCCTCGATGAATTCGACCGCCATCCGGTGGCGCTCCCCCCAGCGGAGAAACATCCGGAGCAGAATCTCGGCCCAATCCTGGCTGTCCGTCCCCCCCGCCCCGCTCTTCACTGAGAGCAGCGCGGGGTTGTCGGTGTAGGGGTCGCTGTAGAGGAGATCGACCTCACGGACGCCCAACTCCCTCTCGATCTCGTCGAGCTCGGCGGTCAGCTCGGTGGTCATGGCGGGGTCGGCGCTCGATGCATCGGCATCCGCCTCCTCCCCCATCAGATCGGCCAGGTCGCGGGCGTCCGCAGCCCGGCGGGTCAGCGCCTCCCAGCCGGCCAGTTCCTCCCGGATGTGGGAGAGCTCCTGGGTCAGCGCCGCAGCGCGACGGGAGTCGTCCCAGAGGGCAGGATCGGCGACCTGGGCCTCCAGGGTGACCACGCGAGAGCGTCGGGAATCCAGGTCAAAGGTGGCCCTGTAGCTCGGCTACACGGGCTGCGACCTCTTTGGCTCGGACCGACAACTCACTCATGGCGTGGTGGAGTGTACCCGCTGGCCGACGCGCCACACGGAGGGTGGCCGGGCGAGGTCAGTCGATGTCGCGGAAGCGGCGGCCGTGCTTGACGGCGTTGCGAACCCCGGCGATCAGCTCCTCGGTCGGAGTGTCCTTGAGCAGGTAGCCGACCGCGCCGGAGCGGAGCGCCTCCTTGACCCTCTCCTTGCCGGAGAAGGAGGTCAGCATCAGCACCCGCGTGTCGGGGCACGACTTGAGGAGGAAACGGGTGGCGTCCATGCCGTCCATGTTGGGCATGGAGAGGTCCATGAGGACGATGTCGGGCTCGTGCTTGAGGCTCATGGTGACCGCCTCGACGCCATCGGAAGCCAGCCCGACCACCTGGATGTCCTCGGTCCGGTCGAAGATGTCGGCCAGCCCCTGGCGCACGACCGGATGGTCGTCGACGATGAGAAGCCGGATCTTGCCGCTGCTGCCCATGAGCGCAAACCTCAAATTCGCTGCCGTCCCCTACCTCGGCAGGCCAAATTGTACGGGCGGCGAACCTTCTACCGCTGCGATGTGACGCGAGAGCGACCGGACCGTGCTCGGCCGTTCACCCAACCCGAGGCAACCCACCCGACCCGGCATGCTCCGGGGACTTGCGGGATCGGGCGCTCGCGGTGGCCGGTGGCCTCGACTCCGCTGCCTGACCGTCGTCGTCTCCGTCGTCGCCGGGCTGGCGGCCGTCCGAGGCTGCGGAAACGCCTGCCCCATCTCCCCCCTCCCCCTCGAGGGCCGGCGACAGCGGCATGGGGATGACCAGCCGGAGCGTCGTCCCCTTGCCACGAACCGAGGTGATGCGCAACTCCCCACCACCGTCGCGGACGGTCTGCTCCAGGAGGCCGAGGCCCGCGTGGCCCTTCTTGCGACGTTCGGCCCGTTCCGCGGCGGAGAACCCACGCCCGTCGTCGCGGACCGATGCGACCAGCCGGCCGTTCCGGGGGCGCACTGTCACCCACACGCTGTGGCACTGGGCGTGCTTGATCGCGTTCCGCAGGGCCTCCTGCACGACGCGGTAGACGAGACGCTGTTGCCGCTGATCGAGGCGCTCCTCCGTGCACTCGAGCACCCACGAGATCTGCTCCCGATCGAGCCGGGTGAGGAGCTGGCGCAGGGCCGAGGCGAGCCCTTCCTCGTCCAGGAGCGGCGGCGCCAGCTCGATCATCAGCGTCCGCAATTCCTGGACGGCCCCTCCTGCCAGGTCTCGCGTGTAGTTGAGAAAGCCCTCCACGCGCTCTCGCGACCAGACGTCGGAGTCGCCGTCCGACAGGCGGCCCAGCATGGCGCTGGAACGCAGCAGAAGGCCGGTGACGTCCTGGATGACGCTGTCGTGAAGGTCGGCGGCGATCCTCTTGCGCTCCACCTCCGATGCATCCGCGGCGCGCCGGAGGGCCTGCGCCTCGCGTCGAAGGAGACCCTCACGTTCACGACGCCGCGCCTCATCCACCAGAGCCTGCTCGTGCGTACGCCGCGCGAGGGTGACCAGCGACCCCTGAACCAGTGCGAGGGGCAGGAGCAGAGTGACGATCCCGAAGGTCTTCTCGTCTGTGTAGAGGAGGGTAGCCCCGGCGGCGGTGATTCCAAAGAGAAGGGCGATGGACGCTGTGCTAGCGAGACTTCGCAGCCATCTCTGGAGCCCCGACGGTTCCCCGGCCAACGAGACAACCACGCCAATGAGGCCGAGGTTGACGATCGACTCGGCGACCGCTCCCGCCGCACCGGCCAGGGCGAGAGGGATCACCCCCGACGACGGGCCGCCCGCATGGACGAACACGAGCCAGGCGGCGGTGTCCGCGAGGAAGTGATCCCCTGCGTTGAAGATCGTCCGGAACGCCCCCGGACGCCTTCGCAAGGCCGAGCCGGCGGATTGGCCGATGGCCATGGTGAGGATGGCCGGAGGCCCGATGGCGAAGCTGAAGGCGAGGTGAAAGAACCCCGAGGCCGACCATTGCCCCCGGATGCCGCCGAACCTGGGAATCGCATAGGCGGCCATGACCGCGACCAGGGGGCCTGCAACCGCCGCGGCCACCCAGTCGTGGTCGCGGTTCCACGGCATCACCGTCAGGGCGAGCGTGACGGCCACCAGCCAGGTGGCCATCACGAACATCACCAAACGGGGACTAACCCGCACCGGCCGGCTTGGAGCCCATTCGGGCAATGCCCAGAGGGCACGACCCAGCCGCGCGAGCGCGGGGCGTACGCGCGTCGCCATGCCTCCGGCCACGCCGCAAGCCTACGACGGGAGGCGCGCGATGGCCACGCTGTGACCGCGTCGTGGTGAGGACGTCGCAAGCCCACCCAGGGAACTGATCAAAGGAGGCTCAGCTTGCTGAGAACGTGGCGCTTCGCGGATGTGACAGCAGTGTAACGAAGCTGTGCTGACGGCCCGACACGCCGCCGGGGCGAATTGGGAGGGCACAACAGCACCGTTGCCGACATGCAACCGGCCCTTCACAAACGCAACCCCGCCGGAGCATACTTCCGCTCGAAATAGGGCCGGATGCTCCGGCCTCGGGAATCGAGGGATGACCATGTACAACACCTGGGACTGGTAGTCGACCCCGCGCCCCCGGCACTCCCTCGGGAGGGAGTGCGCCCGCGAGGGTGCCTGGCCACGGTCGCCGGCCGGCACCCTCGCAGTTGGCGGTGAGAAGCGCGGAGAATATGCCGATGCGCCGGGGCTCGGCCGTTCGTTTCCTGGCCGGGGTCGGTGTTTCCGCTTTCGGCGACTGGCTGACGACGTTCGCGCTCGCCGTGGTGCTCTATCGCGAGACGGGGAGCTACGCGGCGACCGCCGGCTACTTCTTGGTCCGCGTCGCTCCGCGTCCTGTGGGCGCGTGGCTGGGTGGCCCGCTCGGTGACCTGATCAGTCCGCGTCTCGGCATCCTCGGAGCGGCACTGACCCAGGGGGCGATCACCGCGGCCCTGGCGATCCCCCTTGGTCTCGACCGCGCCCTCTGGTCCGTGTACGTGCTGGCGGGTCTGTCCCAGCTGGTGGGCGGGTCGTGGCAGCCGCTCACCGCCGCCGTGATGGCAAGGCTCGCAATCGGTGAGAACCGCCACAGCCTCAACCTCGTGTACATAGGGCTGAGCGGTGGGGCGATGCTGGTCTCGCCGGCCATCGGCGCCCTGCTGCTGCCCTCGCTCGGAGCGGTGCCGCTGGTGCTCACCGACGCCGCCACCTTCGCTGTCGCCGCGATCCTCTTCGTCTCGCTGCCGGCGATGGCCGCGGGCCTCGCCCACCCCCTCACCCTCCGTGGCGCCGCGCTCGACGGCTTCACCGCCGTGTTTCGCCAGCGGATCCTCCGGATCATCGCCCTGGGGGCCTTCGCCTCCACGGTCGCCATCACGGCCCTGCAGGCGGCTCTGCCGGCACTCGCCGCCCAACGGTTTGGCAACTCGGCGGACGCCGGCCTTCTTTATGCGTCCGTGGGACTGGGGAGCATCACGGGCTCGCTGATCGTCCTCTGGCCGCCGCTCCGCCGTCCGGGGGTGATCCTGCCCGGAATTGCCTGCGAGATCGCCGGCGTCGGCGCCGTGGCACTCGCCGGAGCGCCGGCGGCGGACCTCCTCATCCTCATGGCCAGCACGGCGATGGCAAGCCTGGCCCAGGTCGAGAGCGGGGTGATGGTCCAGAGCCAGGCCCCGGATGCGGTGGGACGCATCCAGGGCGCGGTCTCGACCAGCCGCTACCTGGGGATGTCCGGCGGAGCGGCTCTGGCCCTGATCCTCGCCGTCACCGTCCAGAGCAACTGGGAGGTGCTGGTCCTTGTCCTGGCAATCGCCGGCCTGATCCTGCTGGGCGCAGCCGCCCTGGGCCGCCGCGAAACTCCCACGACGGCCACGAGCCCGAAGGTCGCCTCCGCCCTGGTGGAGATCCCCGACTAACCCCGGCTTGCCGGTGGTTGCGGCGGGCCCTGACAGTGCCGGTCCTGCCACCTAACCGGCTGGTCCGAGTCGGGAGGTGTGCCGGTAGGGGTTCGTTCTGCTCCGTGATAGCATCGGTCGCGGAGTCACGGCTTTCTGAGGTAGCTCGCCGAGAGCCCCGGTGCGAGCGACCCAATGACGGCAGTCGGCAGACAGGGAGATGTCTGGAGATGAACGTGTGCGCGACTTCTCACGCCTTGCCGTGGACGGCGAGGCCGACGCGCTCACCCAGGCATGCGCGAAGGAGGTGCCAGCCATGATCGTCGTGATCACCATTCACGGGATCGGATTCCAGCAGGCACCCAGCTCGCTGTCGGCGTCGGACGGCTACGCGGATGCCCTCCACGAGGGGCTGCGCCGTCACCTCGGAGACCTCCTGGGAGATGACCCCACCCGGATCACCGCCGGTGGCCGCGGCCCGGTGTACGCCCAGAGCAACTACCCGCCCCTCAGCCACGCCACCGAGCCCGGCCTCCACCGTCTCGGCAGCTGGACCACCTCCGGCTCCGTCGACATCGCGGGCGTGCCGCTCGCCGAGCCCGGCAAGCAAGTGGCCCACGTCGCGCTCGTCTACTCCGGCCTCCAGAGCCAGCAGAGCGACCTCGCCGCCCTGCACGACCTCGCGGTCCTCGCCGATCCGTCCCTCGGCAGCTACGCGACCCTCGGCGGGCTGGGTCACATGCTCGTCGCGGACCTGGAGGCACTCCGCCAGCACCCGGTCATCCCTGGAGACCCGGGAGACAGCCTGCAACCGCGCACCAACACCGTGCCCCATCGCGGGATCATCGATCGCCTGCTGCACCGGCCGGTCGACCTCCAGCCCACCGCGCCTCCGGCAGACGCCCCCGATGCCGGATCGACCGGCGTGCTGCGCACCGTCGAGGATGACGTCGCCGCTTACGTCACCAGCAACGAACACCGCGAGCGGGTGCGGATGTTTCTCCGCGACGCCGTCAGCCGAATCCTCAGCCGCCCCGATGTCGAGGGGGCGGTCATCAACGGCCACAGCAACGGGACGGTGATGGGCTTCGACATGATCGCCGCCATCTCGCCTCCGTCGGCGCCGACAGTTCGGGCTCTGATCACGGCGGGGAGCCCGCTCCGCAAGTACTCGGACCTGCTCCAGTGGGGGAACGACGCCGGCAACCTGCGCCTGATCTCCGGCGGCTGGACCAACCTCTGGGATCCTCTCGACCCGGTCGCCGATCCGCTCGGTCCGCCCGTAACCTGGAAGCGCGGGGAACCGATCCCCGAAGGGGGTGGTCCGGGCATGTTCGTGGTCCACGATCCGGAGACGGGCGTGGAGACGTCCATGCCGGTCGTCGACATCCGGGTCGACAACGTTCGCGACAGCACCGGGGGTGCGCTGCGCGCCCACAACTATTGGGACAACGACGCCTTCTGCAGAGCGGCGGCCGCGGTCATATCGGGCGTGCTGCGGTAGGGGACGAACGGGCTTTCCCCTCCCCCGCCGAGAGCACTCTCGCCAACCCAGTTGACAAATCGTTAGCTCCCCAACATTATCTGCTAGGCACCTAACGACACCGCCGTTCGACGGTCGGCTCATGGCACCACCACTCATGCCGCCAACCGTCCCCACGGCGACCTTCGGCACCGGGAAGGGATCTGACGCGCCATCGACCCAGCAAACCGAAGCGAGAGGAAACCGATCATGCAGAGCCAGCGCATCGCCCTCGTCACCGGTGCCAATCAAGGAGTCGGTCTCCAAGTCGCCAAGGAACTCGTCGCCAACGGCCTCACCGTGCTGCCCGGCTCGCGCAACCTGGAGCGAGGTGAGGCTGCCGCCAAGGAGATCGGACCGGGCGCCATCGCGATCCAGATCGACGTGACGGATCAGACTTCCATCGCTGCAGCGGCAGAGCGCATCCGGAAGGAGTTTGGCCGGCTTGACCTGCTGGTCAACAATGCCGGCATCTCGAACACGAGCAAGAGCAGGTTGTCACTCGAAGAGTACGCAAAGCTGACGAAGGCCAGCAACGCGTCCCTCGACGAAGTGCGGGCGGTCTGGGAGACCAACGTGTTCGGAGTCCTGGCCGTCTACAGGCGATGTTGCCGCTCATTCGTAAGTCGTCGGATGCTCGCATCGTCAACGTGTCGAGCGGAGTTGGCTCGCTGACGACGAATGCGGACCCGGCGTTTCCCCACCACGCGATGTTCGGCCCCATCTACCCCGCGTCAAAGACGGCTCTCAACGCCATCACGCTCGCCATGATGATCGAGTTGGAGTTGACCGACATCAAGGTCAACCTGGTTTCACCGGCCTTCACCAGTACGAATCTCAACGGGTACGCGGGAACGGAGTCGGTCGAGGATGGCTCACGCGAGGTCGTGCGCGTCGCGCTGCTCGGTCCGGACGGCCCCACCGGCACGTTCACGAGATGGGAGAACCAGACGATTCCGTGGTGACATGTCCCGAGCGATACACGACACATCCCACCCGACCGCGAAGTTGGATGCCCCGGCGGTGACCCTTGACGAGGCGTTTGTTACCCAGCCAGCTGTGTCAGGCGGCTGACAGATTGGAGAACCGGAATCCTGCGTCGGTGGGTGCGTGGGCAAAGAGCTACTACTTCGCCGTCCGGGCTGCCATGGAGTCGGTCTTGCGGCCGTATGGTCTTGGGACCACGCAGTGGCACGTGCTCTACCAGCTGGCGAACGAGGGGCCAACGATGCAGCGCGACTTGGCCCGCACGCTTCACATCGAGCGGGCGACACTGAGCGGAGTCGTCACCACGCTCGTGCGCAAGGGGCTCGTCGACCAGATGCCCAGTTCCAAGGACCAGCGCCAGCGTGTACTTCAGATCACCGACGCCGGGGTGAAGCTCTGGGAAGGACTGCCGGACCCACTCGCAGTGATTCGGGGCATCTCGTTCGAGGGTGCGGACGCGGTCGAGACGGCAACAGCCCTTCGGGTGCTGCAAACTGCGACCCAGCATCTCAACGATCACAGGAACCGGGCCTTGGCGTGGCCGTTGCCGTGAAGGGCAGCCCCTAGCCCCTGAGTGCCGCTACACGGGCAGGTGACCATTGCGAGCGCGCGCCTATCAGATGCGCCCCTCCCCCGCCGGGATCACCCTCTCACCGTCGCTCCGCGCGTCCGCGCCCGGGCAGATGCCACCGGCGGCGCGATCCGGCCACCATGCCCAACCCTCCGATGACCAGCAGCAGAGCTCCGAGCGGCCAGGCCGTCGAACCGGCGGAGGCCCCCGAGTCCGGGACCGACGCGGCTGCGAGCACGCCGCCATCTGCGGACGCGAACTCCGCCGCGGCGCCGACATCACCCGCCGCCGCGACCGTCGCCGTGTTGGTAATCTCCGAGCCCGCGCCGGCGCTCACCGCGACCTTGATGTCAAAGTTGGAGGTCGTGCCGGCGGCGACCGGGGCGCTGTCGGTGCAGGTCACGGTCTGGCCCGCGGCCGCGCAACTCCAGGCTCCCGCGCTTCCCACCGTGTTCGACACGTAGGTCAGTCCAGCCGGCAGCGGGTCGGTCACCGTGACCGGCGCCGCCGAATCCGATGGCCCGGCGTTGGTCACGGCGAACGCGTAGACGACGTTCGCCCTGTCCTGCAGCGGATCCATCAGGGTCTTGGTGAGGGAGAGGTTGGACACCCGGTCGCTGGCCGTCGGATCGCTGGCCGTGTTGTTAGCCAGCAGCGGGTCCGGGTTGGGCCCCTGGACGACTGCCACGTTGGTCAGGGTCCCGACCGCGCAGGATTTGACCGCCACGGTCAGCTCGAGGCTCGTCGCATCGCCGGCCACGACGATCGAGGTCCCGAGCGTGCAGGTCACGGTGGGATCGGCGGCGACGCAGATCCAGCCCGCCCCCTCGGCACTGACGAATGCCTCGCCCGTTGGAAGCGTGTCGCTCACCACCACCCCGGTGCCCGAGTCCGACGGGCCGACGTTGTGGACGCCGATGGTGTAGGTGCCGTCCCGGCCGGCGGTGAAGTCGCCGGTGTGGGTCTTGGTGATGGAGAGATCGGAGCTGAGCGCCAGCGAGGTGGTGTCGCTCCCGCTGTCGTTGGCGGTGACCGGATCGCTGGTCGTCGAGGCGACCGTCGCCGTGTTGCTGACGGACCCGGTCGCGTCCGACGCGATCGCCACCGCGAGATCGATCTCGGGAGCATCCTCACCGCTCGGGAGATTGTCGGGGTCGGTGCAGGTCACCACCTGCAGGGTGTTGGAGCAGGTCCATCCGGCGCCGGTCGCCGAGGCGAAGGTCTCCGAGGCCGGGAGGGTGTCGCTGACGACGATCGGCTGAGCGGCGTCCGACGGCCCGAGGTTGCCGACCGCGAGCATGTACGAGCCGTCATCCCCGGCGGTGAAGGTCCCCTGGTGGGTCTTGGTCACCCAGAGGTCAGCGGAGGTGACGATCGAGGCCGGGTCACTGCTGCTGTTGTTGGACCCGTCAGGGTCCCTCGTCGCCGACGTGACCGACGCCGTGTTGGTCACCGTGGTCGGGGTCTGAGACGACGGGATGCTCACCACCACGGAGATGGCCGGGGCGGGGCTGCCGGTGGGAAGCGGTGCCAGAGCGACGCAGCTCACGTCGTTGCCCGACGACCCCGTGCAATCCCAGGCGCTGCCGCCGCTCGCCGACACCAGGGTGAAGGGAGACGGGACGTCGTCGGTGACCTGAAGCGGCAGCTCCGCGTCCGACGGGCCATGGTTGGTAACCGTCAGGGTGTAGGTGCCGTCGCTGCCGGCATCGAAACTGCCCGTGTGCGTCTTGACGATCGCGAGATCCGCGGAGGTGTCAATCGTGGTCGTGTCTGAGGCGCTGTTGTTGCTCTCGTTCGGATCGGACGTCGAGCTGGAGACGCTCGCATCGTTGGTCACGGAGAGCGACTCGAGGGACGGCGAGACGGCCACGGTGAGATCGATGGTGGCCGCCGAGGTGCCCGCCACGAGGTTGGTCGCGTCCGCGCAGGTCACCACCTGCGCATCGGCCGAGCAGACCCAGCCCGCACCGGTCGCCCCGACGTAGGTCTCGCCGGAGGGCAGAGTGTCGGTGACCAGCGGGTCCTGGGCGTCCGACGGGCCCGCATTGCTGACATTGATGTAGTACTCGCCGTCATCGCCGGCGGTGAAGGGGCCGTGGTCGCTCTTGGTGATGCTGAGGTTCGCACTGGTGGTCGAGCTCGCGGTTACCGCGCTGGTGTTGTTGCCCGCATCCGGGTCGGGCGTTGCCTCCTGGGTGATCGTGGCCGTGTTGGTGACCGAGCCCGGGGGGACGTCGCTCGCCAGACCGACGGTGACGGTGATCAGGCTGGCCGGGGCGCCGGCGACGATCGCGTTCTGGTGGGAGCAGGTGACCAGCGCGCCACTGTTCCCGCAGATCCACCCGGTCCCGATGGCGCTCTGGTAGCTCTCACCGGTGGGCAGGGTGTCGGTGACGATCACGGTACCGGCGGCGTCGGAGGGACCATTGTCACTCACCGCCAAAGAGTAGGTCGCGTCCTGGCCGGCGACCAGGGAGGTGGTCAGGGTCTTGATCACCTGCAGATCCGCCAACTGCGTCGTCCCCGCGTTGTCGGTGCTCGTTTCGCTGTTGAGCACCGGGTCAGTGGTGGGCGAGCTCAGCGTCGCCTGGTTGGTCAGGGTGGATACCGTGACGCTCGAGGCGAGGGCGACGGTCAGGGTGAAGGAGGTCGTCCCGCCCACGTCGAGTCCCGAGGTGTCGGTGCAGGTCACCGTGCCCGACGAGGCCGAGCACGACCAGCCGCTGCTGCCACCCCCGCCGCTGACGAACGTCTCGCCGCTGGGCAGGGGGTCGGTCACCATCAGAGGGCCGGCCGCATCCGACGGGCCTTCACCGTTGGTGACCGTGAAGTCATAGGTGCCGTTCTGTCCGGCGACGAAGGTCCCCTCATGCAGCTTGGTCAGGGCCAGGTCGGCCGAGGTGACGATGGAGGTCGGATTGTCGGAGGTGGCGTTGGCCGGATCCGGGTTGTTGGTGGGGGAGCTGACCGAGGCGCCGTTGGTGATCGATCCGGGAAGCTGGGAGGCGGACACCGCCACCACCTCGGTGATCGGCTGGGCGAAGGAGCCGTCAGTGAGGCCCGCGGCCGTGGTGCACGTGAAATGGCCGGCCGAGACCCCGCCGCACGTCCACCCGGTACCCGTCGCGGAGACCAGGGTCTCGCTTCCCGGCAGGGTGTCCGTGACGCTGAGCGGACCCACCGCGTCGGACGGGCCGTTGTTCTCGATCGAGATGGTGTAGGTGCCCTGACCTCCGGCGGTGAAGCTCCCTGTGTGCGACTTGCTGATGGCCAGGTCGGCCTCGGCGTCGATGGTGGTCGGATCGCTCGAGGTGTTGTTGACGAGGCTGTTGTCCCAGGTCGGCGAGTTCACCGACGCCGTGTTGGTGACCTCGGTGCTGTCCGGGGTGCTGGACGGCGTCTTCACGACGACGCTGATCACGGGAGCGGTGGCGCCGCTCCCCAGTGCCGTCGACGACGTGCACGTGATCGTCAGCGGCGCTCCGCTCTCGATGCAGACCCACCCGGTCCCGCTGACCGACTGAAACTGCTCGGGAGAAACCATCGTGTCCGTCACCGTGATCGGAGCGGCCGCCGTGGACGGCCCGCTGTTAACGACGGTGAGGGAGTAGGTGCCAGTCGCCCCGGCGCTGAAGTTGCCGGTGTGGCTCTTGGTGATCTGGAGGTCGGCGCGGCCGACGTAGGCGTCGGCGGTCGAGGTGCCACTCGTGTACTGGGGGACGCTCCCGTTGCCCGGGGAGCCGGTGTTGTCGGTGGCCGTCGCATACGCCTGGTTGGCGTAGGGGTAGCTCGGACCCGTGGTGGCCACGGTGTCGAGCGCCAGAGCCGGGGTAGCCGCGTAGACGATGGTGAGCGTCTTGCCCGGGTTGAGGGTACCGAGCCCCGTCCAGCTGAGGACGTCGTCGCCGCTGCCGTTCACGGTCACCGCCGGGTCCGGATGGGTGGCCGGGCCGGAGGGAGGCGTCACCGTCGTGGTGCCGGTGTCATAGGTCCAGCCCCCGGGCAGGGTGTCGGTCACCGCCAAGGAGTTGGCGATGGCGACCGTGGTGTTGTTCTCGACGCTCACCTCCCAGGTGAACGGCTGGTTGGCGAAGGCCTGGTTGCCGTCCGGCGTCGACTTGGTCACCACGAGGTTGGGGAACTCGGCGTCCAGGGTGACGGTCGAGGAGGCCGGCCCGTAGCTGCGCGTGCCCGTCCCGCCGCCGTTGACCCCCTGCCACGAGGTGAGAGTGGCGGTGTTGGGGAAGGTCTCGCCGCTGGTCATCGAGCCGGAGGCCGGCGGGTTGACCTCGTAGGTGATGGTGTCGGCCTGGCCGGGGTTGAGGGGGCCGGGGATGCTCCAGGTCACCACGCCACCGGCCTCGCTCGCCGTCCCGGCCACGGGCCCACCCAGAGCCACGCTACCGCTGACGTAGGTGAGCGCGACCGGAATGGTGTCCGTCCCCACCAGATCGAAGGCGCTGCTCACCCCGGTGAGGTTCTGGTTGGTCACCGTGATCGTGAAGGTGTTGGTGCCCCCGGGCTGGATCTTGGCCGGGCTCACCGTCTTGGCGATGGTCACATCGGGCTCCACCACCAGGGTCTTGAGCTGGGGGTTGGACGCGGTGACCTTGACGCCCCTCGAGGAGTAATCGGTGAGGGTGGCCACGTTGGTGACATCGTCGTTGCGCAGGTTGCCGGCCACGTTAGCCACCAGCGTGGAGAAGACGACTTTGACCACCTCGTCGGTAGAGCTCGGGCTGAGGGGATACTGTGGGGGGAACGTGAGGTCGACCGTGTTGGTCCCCTCGTTGTACGCGTAGGCGAAGTCCTCGGCGGAGGATCCCTCGTCGAACACGGTGCCGTCGGGCAGGGTCATCACGCCGCTGCCGGTGACATAGGTCTGCTGTGTTCCCAGCGGGTCGGCCAGCGACGCCGTGTAAAACGTCGTGTCGTGAGGCACGGTCACATCGACGGTGTAGGTGATGGTCTCGCCGATGGTCGCGTCGGCGTTGGTGTTGCCCGCCGTGGTGATCGAGGTGACCGCCGTCTTGGTGACGGTGGCTCCCGCACCAACAACGTCCACGGCCTGGTCCGCGGCGGTGGCGTTCTCCTCCCCCGAGGTAACACTCGGATCAATGTTGGCCTCCGGGTAGTAGAGGTTGTTCGGTTGTCCGGAATCGTTGTGCTCACCGACGAAGCTGCGCACTCCGGCGGTGTTGGAGAAGATCTCGCCGGCACCCGCGGTGGGGGGAACCGTCACGGTGTAGGCGAGGGGCGTCGAGGTGCCCGCGGCCAGGTCGGGGATGGCCGAGGGCGGCCATTCGATGATCTCTCCCCCGCTTCCGGTCACGCAGGCACCCGATCCGGGGACGATGGCGCTGAGGTCGGCGCAGTCGTCCTGGACCGGCAGGACGTCCCAGACCTCCACGTCATAGGCGTTGACGATGCCGGTGTCCTTGACGGTCACCGTGTAGCCGACACTGTCCCCGCCGTGGACCGTGTCACCGCTCGACTCGGGCGCGTCGCCGGTGTTGATGGTCGTCACCGCCTTGGTCAGGGTGACGATGGGCGCGGCCAGCTGGTAGGTCACCAGGTCCCGAACTGTGAAGGTGATATCCAGGGTGTTGGAGGTCACCAGCTTGGCCAGGTCCTGCGTGAGGTTGAAGGTGCTGCCCACGGTCGGATCGGCGGTGGCGATCACCGAGAATTCGACCTCGAAGGTGGTTCCGGGCGCCTCATAGAGGCTGCCGTCGGGTGTGGGCAGTTGGCTGCCCATGGTCCACTGCAGCTGGCCGGAGGCCGGCTGGCTGAAACTCACATTGGAGGCGTCGCTCGCCGCCGTGGTGGCCTCGGAGACAAGAGTGGTGTTGGGGGGGATGAAGTCGGTGACCGTCGGGTTCTTGAAGTCCGTCCCCGGCGGGTAGCTGACATCGACCTTGAAGCAGAGGTCGTCGCCCTTCTGGTAGGTCGGTGGGTAGCCCGCCGACGCCGCCGTCAGGTAGGTGGCGGTGGCGCAGTCCAGCGGCTGGCCGGCAGCCACGTTCTGGGAGACGTAGGCGGTGATGGTCGGCCCCGAGGCCGTCTGGGTGGCGCTGGCGCTCTCGGTGACGTCGTCGACGGTGATCGGCGCGTCGTGGGAGATGTAGTTGGTGGCGTCGCCGGTGCAGTTGGGATTGCCACCGCCACAGCGCACCGAGAGGTTGCCGGAGGCGACCTCGGTGTTGGTCAGGCTGTCGTTGCCGACTGTCGGGGTGGTGGGCTGGTAGTTGGACTGGTAGGCGACCCGATCCACGGCCGGGAAGGTGATGTTCTCGGTCGTTGACGGCGCCATGTGGCCGAGGTCCCAGACCAGGGTGAAGGTGCCGTTGGCGTTCTCGGTGACCGAGGCGTAGGCCGGCGAGGGCATCGATCCGTTGAAGGCGCACTCGGGGGCGGCCTGGGCGTCGTAGTTGACGCTACCCAGGGGACAGAGGCCGGAGGGGAGCGTGTCGGTGACGGTCGTGTCATCCGAGTAGCGGTACTCGGAGGTGTTGACCGTGATCGTGTAGGCGACCTGGTCGTCCTGGTCGAAGGTCCCGTTGGAGACCGTCTTGGTGGTGTCGAGGTCGCGGGCGATCACCGTGTCGTAGCCGGTCGCCTCCACCGGGTTGGCTCCGCTGCCCAGGGTGCCGGAGTAGGTGCCAGTGGCGGTCGCGAAGATGGTCAGCGCCTCACCGTTGGCCGTCTCCGCTCCGCTGTTGTTGTCCAGGTTGGCGGATTGGCCGAGGCTGGCCGCGATCGGGGCGGAGCCGGTCCACGTCATGGTGTTGGCCCGGATCGGGATGGCGGTGACGAACTCGATGGTGAGGCTGGCCGACGGAGCCAGGTTGCCCAGACCGGTCCATTCCACATGGGTGTAGACGGCGGTCGGGAGCGGTCCGCTGCCGTCCGGATCGGTGTTCGCGGTTGCCACCGTCGCCGGGGTCAGGCAGTTGGACGGCGTCCCCAGCTCGCGGACGATGGACGGGCTGCCCGGGTATTCGTCGACGCTCCCGGGGTTGGTGGCGGCGTCGGTGGTGTTGTCGGTCTGGCCGCAGAGCAGGTACTCGAGCCCGGCGGGCAACCAGTCGTCCACGGTGATGCCGTTGGTGGCGTGGACGTCGTTGTTGGTGACGGTGATGGTGGAGACGAACTGGTGGTCGTGGATGCCGCGGAGGTGGTCGCCCCCCGGCGTCTGGGTGGTGGCGAGCGGCGAGAGCGTGGTGGTCCCGCTCGCCGTCGCCGAACCCGTGTCGTTGCTCGGTGTCCCACCGGTCGTGAACTGGGGAACCTCCCGGGGATCGGTGTTGACGTAGGCGGAGGTGGTGTCCGTGTAGCTCTCATTGGGAAGGAAGTCGGGGGTGGGGTCGGCGTCGGTGGCCGCCGCCAGGCTGAAGTCGAGGGTGTTGCTGGAGCCGGACGAGAGATCCGAGACGTTGCTCCAGATCAGGGTGGTGTCGTGGGTCGCGGGCTCATTGGCGAGGATCTGGGGATCTCCGACCGAGGCCGGGCTGGTGGACCCGGCGACGTAGCTGACCCCCGCGGGAAGCACATCCTCGTAGCTGAGGTTGTAGCCCCAAACACCACCGGTCGCATTGCTCGCGGTGAGGGAGACGGACGCGTCGGTGCCGTAGAGGATGGTCGCGGGCGCGCTCTCGGAGAGCGAGATACTCGGCGTCCCGGAGGCCTGGACCGCCGGAGAGTTGCCGGCGGAGACCATCGGGGCGACCGCCATCACGAGGCTGGCGATCGATAGCAGGGCACGGCGGGCGGCTCGGCGCGGCGCGCGCCGGAACCCTCTCTCGGGGAGGTTTTTCACGAGGAGCGACGCTACGGTGGGCGGCGCGCTCCTCCAGAACGCTTCATGTCACAGCTCACCGACGGTTTCGCAACCGCGGACGGGACGGGCCGGCGTCGCCCCCTCCCCCACCGCTGCGCGCTACCGATTCGGAGCTGCGCGCATTGCTCCGATGAGGACGGTGGCGTCCATCTCCTCAAGGCTGGCAACCTCCGGAACCAGCCCGCTGTCCGCGAAGATGGCCGCCGTCGCATCCGCCTGGTGTTCACCCGCCTCGATGAGGAGGTGGCCGCCGGGGGCGAGCCAGAGCGGCGCCCCCGCCGCCACCCGGCGCGCCAGGTCGAGCCCGTCCGGGCCCCCGTCGAGCGCCGTCAGCGGCTCGTAGATGCGGGCTTCCCGGGGCAGGAGTGGGATCTCGCCGGTGGGGACGTAGGGCACGTTGGCGATCAGGACATCGACCCGCCCGCGCAGGGATCGCGGCAGCGGCTCGAAGAGGTCGCCGCAGTAGACCTGACCACCGATGACGGCCAGGTTGCGCTGCGCACAGCGCACCGCGGCCGGGTCGATGTCGGCCGCGTGCAGCTCGATCGGCCCTACCGCGGCGGCCAGGGCCGCACCCAGCGCCCCCGAACCACAGCAGAGGTCGAGCACAACCGCGCCCCCCGTGGCACGAGCGGCGGCCTGGCTCACCAGGAACTCACTGCGGTGGCGCGGCACGAAGACCCCCGGGTCGATCGAGATGCGCAGCCCGCAGAACTCCGCCCAGCCGATCACATATTCGAGTGGCAGACCCCCGATCCGCCGCTCGACCATGGCCTCGAGGTCGGCCGGCGCCGGCGCGGCGGTGATCAGCAGGCGTGCCTCGTCCTCCGCGAAGACGCAGCCGGCGGCGCGCAGGCGCGCGGCGATGGCGGCGGGACGGCGAGATGGCCGAGAACCGGGCACGCGACACTCCGAGGTGTGGACGGGCGCGAGGGCGGGCCTCTCCCGGCGCCATCGCCATGCTAGGGCGAGCGGGGATGCCGGCCGTCCACGTGAGCACCGACGAGCGAGCGTGGTCGGATCAACGAATGCGGTCCCGTCCGACCTGGCTCAGCCCACCCGCCCCGCCACGTCGTCCCAGGTGCGCGGGTTCGTCGGCCCATGATCGTATGATTCCGTTCTGCTGAGCAGAACTATGCCCGATCTCCCCCCCCTCGCCGAGCACGACAACCCACAGCGGCGCGCGGCCCAGCGGGCCCGGTGGGCGGCGCGGCCGCGGCCAGAGGTCACGCTGGATCAGCTCCACACCTTCCTCGCCGTGGCCGAACGGCAGCACGTGAGCGAGGCGGCGGAGGCGCTCGGCATCTCCCAGGGATCGGTGAGCACGGTCGTTCA
>Ga0302320_10012287_pt1 | contig 18027 bp, 16 predicted proteins | sample Bog_T0_3_FD_202130 | JGI IMG/M metagenome (GOLD analysis project Ga0302320, IMG submission 202130) | Peat permafrost microbial communities from Stordalen Mire near Abisko, Sweden - Bog_T0_3 | ecosystem: Environmental > Terrestrial > Soil > Wetlands > Peat | place: Sweden: Abisko, Stordalen Mire...
CTTCATATTGCGGAATGATCTTGCTGGAGCAGAACCTCGACTGGGCCACCGCGCGGCAAGCTTTCGACATTTCGGCGAGCTTGTCGGGAGTTTGCAGCAGTTCGAGGGCATAGTGGGCCATCGCGTCGACGTCTCCGACGGGAGCGAGATAACCGCTCTTGCCGTGCTCGATCATTTCCGGCACGCCTCCAACATTGGTCGCGATGGGCACGACTTTGCAAGCCATCCCTTCGAGGGCGGCCAGTCCGAAGGATTCAAGTTCGCTGGGCAAGAGCAAGATGTCTGCGAGCGCGAGCTTTTCTTGCACTTGATCCTGCTTGCCCAGGAAATGAACGTCGTTGTGCAAGCCTTTGCTCATGGACAGACGCTCGGCGCGTGAGCGATCCGGACCGTCGCCGATCATCAACAACTTTGCCGGCAATTGCTTCCGGACGCGAGCAAACACTTCGACGACATCCAGAATGCGCTTCACCGGACGAAAGTTCGAGAGATGCACGAAGATGAATTCGCCGTTGGGAGCGTATTCTTTGCGGCGTTGCGCGGCTCCGGCGTCGCGAACGTAGAGATCGCAGTTTACGAAGTTGTAGATCACCTGAATTTCATTCTTCACTTCGAATTCGCGGAGTGTGCGTTCGCGCAAATAGTCGGAAATCGCTGTCACTCCGTCGCTCTCTTCGATGGAATAACGCGTGATGGGAAGGTAAGAACGATCTAGTCCGACGAGAGTGATGTCGGTGCCGTGTAGCGTAGTAACGAACGGCAGCTTGCGACGGGTCGGACTCGCCGCTAGCATCTGCCGCGCCAGCAAAGCACTCACTGAGTGGGGAATGGCGTAGTGAACATGCAGCAAATCGAGATCGTAAAGTTCTGCGACTTCGGCCATGCGCGTGGCCAGCGCCAAATCATACGGAGGATAGTCGAACAAAGGATAGCGGGAGACTTCTACTTCGTGAAAATGGATGTTGGCCTGCGGCCCGGTCAGCCGAATCGGCTGCGCGTAGGAGATGAAATGAATGTCGTGGCCGCGCTGCGCCAGTTCGATGCCCAGCTCGGTGGCGACAACTCCGCTGCCCCCGTAGGTGGGGTAACATGTGATTCCAATTTTCAACGCAGTACCTTCCTTAACCCGTTCCTCATACGATGGCAGAGTCGGAAGGAAGATTCAAACGCTCGCGCATTTACTCGTAGCGCAGGGCTTCAATGGGATCGAGATTGGCGGCGCGAAACGCTGGTACCATCCCACTGACGATGCCGACCAACCCGAGAATGATGATCGCAACCAGCAGCGTTTGCGGCGCGACGATCAGCCGAATGTCGGCGGCTTCGGCGTTCTTTGCAAGCGCGCTGTAGAAGGTGATTCGTCCCACGCCGAACGACACGGCATAAGAAAGTAGGACGCCAAGTATTCCGCCCGCGGCCGTGATGACGAGTGCTTCGGCCAAGAATTGGAAGAGAATATCTTTCTTCCTGGCGCCCAAGGCTTTTTCGACCCCAATTTCTCGTGTGCGCTGCGTCACCGACACGAGCATGATATTCATCAAGCCGATTCCGCCAATTCCCAGCGTGATTGTGCCAATGAATGCCAGCAGGATTTTCAGGCCGATGATGATGATGCTGAATTGTTGCAATTGTTTCTGTGCGTCGAAGATGTTAAGCGCGCGCTCGTCGTCGGCTTTAAAGCCGTGCGCCAACGCCAGCGCTGAACGGATCGTCTTATCCAGCTTGTCGTGATCCAGTCCTATGGAATCGAGCCAGATGCCGCCGACGTAATGGTTGTCCTGCAAAACATCCATCGTGTTGTAGGGGATGTAAAGCGTGCGATTGTCGTCGTCATCGGCCTCTTGCATGCGGGCCTTGATGGTCCCAACAACTTGAAAGCTCACGCCGTTTAGCCGGATCGACTCACCCAGCGCGGGCAGGCCGGAGAAAAGTTTATCCCGCGCTTCCGATCCGATGACGACGTAGAACCCGTGGCTTTCGTTGTCGCCATCATTCAAGAACCGACCGGACGATATACCTAAATTCCAGATGTCCTGAATTTGCGGATCGGCTGCTTCGACGGGAAGCGTGAAGGAGCGCTCGCCGTATTGCGCAGTGACCTGTTTGTCCGAAACTCGCGAGACGTGTTTAGCCAGCGGCACCACGTTGCGCAGCAGATCGACGTCATCATTGGTGAAGCGAATCGCAACGCCCGCTTTGCTGCCGCCCGCTTGCTCGGAGGTGCGCCCCGGATAGATGCCGACGGCGGTGGCTCCGAAGGATTGAAAGATTGTTTCGATGGCGTTGCCAAAGCCGTCGCCATAAGCCAGCAACAGCACGACCGTAGCGATGCCCCAGGCCATGCCGAGCATGGTCAACACGGTCTTACGGAGATCGTGTCGCATGGCGCCGTAGGCTTGCTGGAGCAGATCTTTTTTCATGCGATTAATTATTCTTTTCTCAGTGCTTCCACGGGCTGCAACATGGCGGCCTGCCGCGCAGGATAGAGCCCAGCGGCCACGCCTGCAATCGCCAGCGAGATAATCGCCAGTGCCGCAGTCGTTGGCACCAAGCGCGGCGTGTCCCAGCCCGGAGGCGATGGCAGCGTTGCCAGTGCCGCCATCAGCAGAGCCGCACCGGCCATTCCGAGTCCGCCGCTGACTACGGTGAGGAATGCGCCTTCCACGAAAAACTGAAACATGATGCTGCCATTAGTCGCGCCTAGAGCCTTGCGCAACCCGATCTCGCGCGTGCGGTCGGCGACCGCGACCAGCATGATGTTGATGATGCCAATCGCCCCCAGCGCGAGCGTGACTAATCCCACGCTACCCAGAAACATATTCATCGCGTCGAAAATCTTGCCGACCGAGTCCGCGGTCTTGATGGTGTCCCACTCGTCGAAGGCGTCAGGATTGGTTCCGTCAAAGCCATGATTCCGCCCCAGAATCGCATGCACTTCGCTCTTTGCGATTTCATGCTGGTCGCGGGTGAGCGGCTGATAGTCGATGAACGAAATTGCATCGGTGATTCCGCCCACGTTGAGCGGCGGAAAATTTTCGTGCATGACAGAGAGCGGGACAAAACTTTTCAAATTCTGGTTGTTGTTGTCGCCGTGCCCTAGGCGCTTGGCCACCCCGATGACTTGAAAATCGACGCCGTTAAGCAGGATCGTGCTGCCGATGGCCGGGCGTCCGGGAAACAACAGGCGCTTGGTTTCGGCACCGAGGACGATCACTCTGCGCTTGTCGGCGTTGTCGAGTTCGTTGAACCAGCGGCCCTCGTCGACCGGTAGATAACGAATCTGATTGAACTTCGGAAGAGTGCCAAGAACCTGTCCGCTGCTTTGAAAAAAATCGCTGACCGCGCGAATGTCGCTGCGCTGAATCACCGGCACCGCGTCTTTCACGTGTGGACAACCGGCGAGAATATCCGCGTAGTCTTTCATGGTGAGGTAGTACTGCTTCATGCTGGTAAAGCTGCCACTCATGGCCGGAGCGCGTCCGCCCCAGATAAACATTACGTTTTCGCCCAGTTCGTCGAACTGTTTCTTATTGCCGGATCGGAAGCCCTCGCCCAACCCGACCAGAAGGAGCAACGATCCCACGCCCCACGCAATACCGAACATGGTCAGAAAAGAGCGCAGCTTATGCGCCCAAAGCGTCTTAAGAGTCTGCCCGAAAATTTCGAAAAGATGGCGCATGATCCAGACGAATACAGCTCGGCTTAAGTGGTTAGTACGCGCCGCGAGGCGCGGTTGTTCCCATGATATAGATGCAGAGGAATAGACTGCTGCGAGGCGGGAAAGATAGCGCAAGGAGATGAAAGGGGGAGACGATGGTCTGCGTCCCTACTTGCATCGAATTTCGGAAATTGCTAGGGGGTGATACGAAAGATGACACCGCCGCCGTAAGCTCCACCGCCACTAGCCGCCCCGTACAGGTTGCCTTTGGGGTCCCGCGACAAACCGCCCGCTGGCACTTTGCCGTCTTTACCGCTGAAACTGTGCAGGATTGTTTCCTTGCCATTGGTATCAATCTTGAACGCTGTCCCGAGGCCGAAGCTGCCGCCCGATGACGTGGTTCCATATAAATTGCCTGCAGGGTCGAGAATTACACCATCGCCTTCGTTAGGAGAATTCCCATCGGGCGCTGGCCCAAAACTGTAGATTACCGTCTCTGTCCCTTTAGGTGAGATCTTGAATACAGTTCCGCGTCCATTGGCCCCCCCGGCATCTGTCGTCCCGTACAGGTTGCCTTTTGAATCCAAGGTCAAGCCTGCCCAAGGGAGTATGCCGTCGCCGCTCGCGCTTCCGAAGCCATATAGCACGGTTTCCTCGCCCGAAGCGTTAACTTTGAAAACCGTACCACCACCGCCCGGACCTCCTTCGAGCGTTGTTCCGTACAAGTTTCCTTCTTTGTCACGAACCAAACCGGCGAAGGGTTCGAAGCCATCATCGGCTCCAGACCCGAAGTTGTAGAGAATCGTCTCGTTGCCAGACTGATCCACTTCGAAGACTGTCCCTGCTCCAGAAGTCCCGCCGGTCGCAGTCGTGCCATACAAGTTGTTTGATTCGTCTGCCACCAATGATCCGTACGGGGTTGCGCCATCCGGGTAATTGCCAAACTGATATAACACCGTTTCATGACCGGTTTGATCGATCTTGAATACCATTCCGCAGCCGAGGCTTCCGCACCCGGAAGCGTAGCTTCCTCCGTCCGTCGTCGAGCCGTATAGATTACCCGCGACATCAAGCGCGAGATTTCCCCCATTAAACGGATACTCACCATCCCCACCTGTTCCCGTGAAACTATGCAGTACAGACTCTCCACTGCTAGCTAGCTTGAAAACCGTGCCGGAGGCGAAGCTGCCGTCGGCGTAAGTGGTTCCATAGAGCGCATCTCTTTTCGTATCAATGGTAAGACCCGCATAGGGTTGTGTGCCATCGTTACCCGCTTTGAATTGGTAGAGCAGAGTGTAGGTTTGCGCTTGTGCCATGGAAAACCCTCCAATGATCATAAGAAAAAGCGCTACGATCATGGCGGACGGTAAGTGCTGAGTTTTGGGCGCGGACATTGGGACTTCCTTTCTGGGCTAGCTTGCGGCACGACGGAGCATGCGGCCGCCGAAGAACCGCTCAATCATACACCCAGCGCGGCATTTGCGAACTTGCACTGGCGTTAAATTCGGATGAATTCCGAATAGAGATGAAGGTTCTTAGTGCCCAACCGGCTCGGGATCCCGCTGACCAACCCTGCGGGGCTGGGCCATTCGATAAAGGTGGTTGACGGGGCCGACGCCGCGACCGATGGGCTGTCCGTGGCTGATGGCGGCGGAGACGTAGATTTTGGCCAGCATGACTGCCTCAGGCAAGCCTCGTCCCAGAGCCAGGTGGCAGGCCAGCGCGGTCGAAAAGGCGCAGCCGGTGCCGTGAGTGGATTTCGATTCCTGGCGCTGCGAAGTGAACGACTCCTGCGACTTGCCCCCGTCGAAACTGAGAAGATCGACGGCCTTGTCGAGGTGTCCGCCCGTGACGACTACTGCCGGGCCACCGAGCTTGTGCAGCTTCTGGGCGGCGGCGATCATGTCCGGCTTGCCGGTCACTTCGACGCCGGTCAGCACTTTGGCCTCGAAGATATTGGGCGTAATTACGGTAGAAAGCGGCAGGATGCGCTCCAGCAGAACCTTGATGCCAGCGGCGTCGAGGAGGTCGGTTCCGGAGGACGAACGCAGCACTGGGTCTACGACGACGTTCTTCAATCCGGACGACTTCAGGAAGTCGGCTACCGCTCCGGCGACGCCGGCCGTTCCCAACATTCCGATGTGAATGGCGGCAATCTCGAAATCCGAGGCCATGTCGGTCAACGTCTCGCGTACCAAGCCGGGATCGACCGGCTCGACCCGCTTGACTCCAGCCGTGGACTGCACCGTGAGCGCGGTGATGCAGGCGACGCCGTAACAACTATGGGCGGCAATCGTCTTGGTGTCGGCGGTTATTCCAGCGCCCGCGGAAGGGTCAAAGCCAGCAATCGTAAGAACTACAGGAGGGTTCAAAGCCATATTTTCAATGTATCCAAAATCCGGCGCAGCTGAGGTGACGACCTGAGGACTGCCTCAATTTGAGGGCATCTCCGAGAATTATTTTCGTGAAAGCCCTTGCTTAAAGTTCCTCCAAGCCAATGAATACAAGCGAGATAGAGGAATAATTATCCTAAACTAATGAAAACAAAAGCCAAGTAAAAACTTCCTCATGCTCAAACTTAGGTTATTTACTATTAAGTAAATATCTAAGTCGCTTGCTTACAGCAACATCGTCGCCATTTGTCTTGTAATACAGTAAGTTACGTAAGACATCCATAACTAGCTGATCATCTTGCTACAGCCAAATCCCCATTGACACCCCGCGAGGAGGATGGCTAGCATCGTTAAGTCGTCAAGGAAACGACCCACAGGAGGAGGAAAGAGTTTTTAGTTTAAGGGATGAAGAATTTAAAGATCAGAGAGGTGATTGAATGCGATTACGAATAATGCAAGGACTGGCACTCGTCCTGATGGTGGTTAGCTCGGGAGCAGCTCAGAGGCCCGGCGGTTTGACTGCGGCCGATACCCTGAAAGCAACCCTACAAACAGTTTCTGCGCCGGTGGCATCAGCAAAGCCGAAGGCCTATCAGGTGGGAACCGCGTCGTGGTATGGCGATTCCTTCGAAGGCAAGGCAACAGCCAGCGGCGAACCCTACAACATGTTCGATATGACGGCGGCTCATCCGACCCTGCCCTTGGGCAGCTATGTGAAGGTAACGAACCTGCGCAACCGCAAGGTGGCGATCGTCAGGATCAACGACCGAGGGCCGATCGTTCCAGGCCGCATTATCGATCTATCCTATGAAGCGGCACAGGCCTTGGAATTCCACAACAAAGGGCTACAGCGCGTCCGCTTAGACGTGGTTAAGCCTCACGCCACCCAGCCTGAGGCGGTTGCCGAACTCCGCGCTCCAGTCGAGTATTAACCCAGTAGCCTACTAACCTCAAAAACCGATACACTCGGGCTGGATGGATTCTCCGCGTCAGCGCTTGATCGTTGCCTTGGATGTCTCTTCGGCGGCGGCTGCGATGAAAATCGTAGCCGCCATCAGCCCCTCCAATGTGATGTATAAGGTTGGGTTGCAGCTTTACTCGGCGGTCGGACCGTCGGTGGTGCGCGATCTGGTCGGCGCGGGTCACGGCGTCTTCCTCGACCTGAAATTTCACGACATCCCGAATACGGTTGCCGGAGCCTCAAAAGAGGCGGCAAAGCTGGGTGCGAAGATGATCACCCTGCACGCCAGCGGCGGAGGCGAGATGCTGCGGGCTGGCGCCGAGGCGGCTCATGCGGCTCATGCGGATTGCAAGGTATTGGCAGTCACGGTGCTCACCAGTCTGGACGGTGCCGCTCTGAGTCAGGTCGGCGTTCGGGGCGCGGTCCAGGATCAAGTCCTTCGTCTGGCCGCCCTTGCCGTGGCCGAGGGCTGCGACGGGATTGTAGCCTCGGTGCGAGAGGCCGCTATGCTCCGCCAGCAATTCGGCGACCGGATCATCATTGTGACCCCGGGCATTCGGCCGGCCGGAGGCGATCCAGCCGATCAAGCGCGTGTGGCCACTCCCGCGGACGCCATTCAAGCCGGAGCCGACCACATCGTCGTAGGGCGGCCGATCACCGCCGCCGAGAATCCAGGCCAAGCGGTACGCGCCATTCTCGGAGAAATTGCGTAAACTCGCTCTCGTTTACCTCAGTTGAGATGTTTTTTGCGTTGCGGCACCGTCGGAAAGCTGAAAAATAGCGGCACGCCCAACGCTTTCCCGATCTGTCAGCGGAAGACGAATGCGCACCAGTGTCCCCTTCCCTTCCTGGCTGTCGATGGTCATCCTGGCCGTGCCGCCATAAAGAACCTTCAATCGCTCGGCTACATTGGCCATACCGATTCCCATGTTGCCTAAGTCGGTGGGACGTTCCGAGAGCGGCACCGAGCCGATACCGACTCCGTCATCTTCTATTTCGAGGATGAGCTTGGTCTGGGTTAGGCGACTGCGCAGGTAAATGCTGCCCCCTTCGATCTTCGGCGACAGACCATGCTTGATCGAGTTCTCCACCAGCGGCTGAAGCAACATACTGGGAATCATCACGTCGAGCGAAGCAGCTTCCATTTCTTTTACCACCTGGAGTTTGTCGCGTCCGAAGCGTACCACTTCAATGTCGAGATAGTTATCTATAAACTCGATCTCTTCGCGGAGAGGAACAAACGCGTCGCTGCTGTTGAGCAACCGTCGCAGAATATTGGCCAGCTTGATAATCATTTCGCGCGCCGTGTCGGGATCGAAGCGTACCAGCGACGACACCGAATTGAGCGTATTGAAAAGGAAATGCGGATTGATCTGATTCTTAAGCGCTTCCATGCGGGCATGCAGCAACAGACGTTCTTGCTCTTCGAGCTTGATCTGGATGCGGACGCTGTTCCAGATTTTCAGCTCGATGCCAATTACTGTCACAGCCGTCGCATAGATCGCCGACTCAACCCAATAGTTGTCGCTTTCGATACTGAAGGTGGAGTGAGGCAGCAGCGTGGAGAGTTCGGTATGGATGAAGCGCAGGCCAACGATGGTCGCAAAGAACATGATCTGCCAGTCGAAAATCTTGGGGCGAGGCAGGTTGCGGCGAATCATGCGATAGATGCTGAGATCGATGAACGGGGAAAACGACCAGATGTCCTCTTGATCGGGGGCGAGAGTGCGAAGCTGGCCCGCGATGAATCCGGTGAGCACATTGAAGGGCAGCGTTGCCCACTCGCCGTGCAGCGCGGCGGGCAGCGCGAGTAACGCTCCGCCCATCATGCCGCTGGCGCGACCTGCGATGATGCCAAGAAGAATTGTGGTTTCAAAGGAAAGATCGCCGGCGATGAAACTCTTGGCCCCGAAGCGGATCCAGACGCCGATGGTGATGGGGATGGCAATCCACAGCACCAGATAAATACGCTGCCGCAGAGAGCGGTCGTCGCGAAACAAGAGCGACTTAAACTCAACCGACCGTACCAGCGCGGAAGCCAAAGCCGCGGCCACGCCCATCTTGATCAGCAAATTTATGAGGATGAGTTGCGATTCCATGGCAGGCCCGCCCGCATGTGGCCGTTAAACAGAATGTAGCATGGCGGGGAAATTCTAATTTTGTGATTGGGCAATTGGGTAAGTTTGGACCGGGTTCCGGAGCAGTCAGGAGGACTTCTTAATAAGGCCCAATAATCCCGCCAATATGTCGCGCAGCTGGCGGCTTCGGCTTTCGCGCTTGCTGAATTGTATCGAGATATTTCAGGCCTGATCCGGTGTTGAAGAGGACGACTCTTTCTCCGGCTTTAAAGAAGCCTGAGGCCAGCAGCTCTTTATACGCAGCCAGCGAGACTGCCCCTTCGGGCGCGGCGAAGACACCTTCAACTTTGGCCCAATGACGAAATGAGTCCATCATGTGATCGTCGGTTACGGTGACAACGGTGCCTTGACTTTCGCGCACAATTCTTAGGATCAGCGTATCGCCATAGGGTTTGGGCACCCGAAGGCCGGACGATATCGTCTCCGCATCTTTCCAAAACTCGCACGATGATGCGCCCTCGGCAAAAGCCTTTGCCACTGGCGCGCAGCCCGTCGCCTGCACGCACACCATCTTGGGGCGTTCTGAGCCAATCCATCCGAGCGCTTCCATTTCTTCAAACGCCTTCCACATGCCGATAAGGCCCACGCCGCCACCCGTGGGATAAATCACGCCATCGGGCAAGCGCCAGTTGAGTTGTTCGGCGATTTCGTATCCCATGGTCTTCTTGCCCTCGACGCGAAAGGGTTCCTTCAGCGTGGACATATCAAACCATGAGTTTGTCGAAAACTCGGCGTCCATTCGTTCGCGCATGATGCGGGCGCAGTCGCTGATGAGTCCGTCGACCAGCGTGACGTGCGCGCCGAAACTCTCGCACTCGATGCGATTGGCGATGGGAACGTCCCTGGGCATGAAGATATGAGCTTCGAGTCCGCCTGCCGCCGCGTAGCAGGCCAGCGCGCTGGCAGCGTTTCCGGCCGACGGCGCGGCAAGCTTCCTCAATCCGTAATGCCGCGCCATGCTGACCGCGACGGACATCCCGCGCGCCTTGAAGGACGCGGTGGGATTCAAACCTTCATCCTTTATATAGACGCCGGGATACTCGCGGCTGGGCAGCATGGGCGTGAAGCCTTCGCCCAGCGTGATAGGCGCGACATCGGGCAGAACGTCGGCATAACGCCAAAGAGTCGCTGGACGCCCGGCCAGCGACTCGCGCGTGAAACTTTTCTTTACAGTCTGAAGATCATATCGGACATAAAGAACGCCGCCGTCTTTCGGGCAAACAGTCTGCGGAGTGTCCGCAGAAAGATGTTCGCCGCAGCGGGTACATTCCAGATAGGCGATGGGAGCCATGCGAAAGGGCAGTGTAGCATTTGCGCAAGGCGGTTAAGCTCTTGGCAGTTCTTTCAGCAACGCATTGGCCCGGCGAAACCAAGGACGCTCGCGGCGTCTCAGATAGTCTGGCATGCTCGAGCGCTTGCCTAGAATTCGCTGTGCCCACTGGCGAGCTTCGGGCATGCGATTCTGCGCGGCTAGGAAAAGAGCGTAGTTGTAATAGGTCTCCGAGGCAGTGGAAATCTTGGTGGCTTCCTGGAATAACTTTTCAGCTTTTTCTGGCTGTCCCGTTTTCGCGTAAGCGTGGGCGAGCAACCCCATGGCCTGATGAAAATCGTACTTGGGATCTTCCGCGACGACACGCTCCAGATCGGGCACGGCGGCGGCGAAGTCGCCGATTCGAATCTCGGCGATGCCACGGCGATAAAACGGATCGATCGAATCCGTGCGCGATGATAGCGCTTTGTCATAGCATTGACGAGCCTGGGCGAAGTGTCCGTCTTCGAGGTACAGGTCCGCCAACTCCTCGTAGTTCCCTGCCGAAGGATTATCCAGAATTGCCGACTCGAGTTCTCGGATGCGCTTGCGCCGCGGAAAAACTTGAAAAGAAGTGCGCAGCAGGCCGGCATCCGGGATGACTTCGACCGCAATGTAAATCAAGGCGCCTATCGGTCCAAGCAATAAAATCACCCAAAGCCAATAGCCGTCAGGACGTCGCCGAATGAAGTGGACGATCGCCAGCCCCTGAAGTATCAGCCCCCAGGGATAGAAAAGAAATGTGAGTGCGCCCATGTATGCGTTCCGTCTACGGCAAAGCGCACTATAGCACGGGCGCGAGTGGAATAACGGGGCTCACGCCCAGTTCACGCTATGATGAGCCATGTTTTCCCGGCGAACAAATTGGCGGATGGAGACGAATCGCTTTTCCCAAGCGCTGGCGGAGATCCGCGCCGCGGGTGTGCCGATTTTCGACCTCACGCTTTCGAACCCGTCCCGTGCAGGACTTCGCTTCGATGCGGCAAACATTCTTACCGCGCTGTCGAGTCCAAAGGTGATGGACTATGATCCGCAACCGCTCGGGCTTTCATCGGCAAGGGCCGCGGTGATCGCCTACTATCGCGAACACGGCGTGGAAGTCGATCCCAGCGCTGTGCTGCTGACCACCAGCACCAGCGAAGCCTACTCCCATGTGTTCCGCCTGCTGTGTGATCCGGGTGATGAGGTGTTGGTCGCCAAGCCGAGCTATCCGCTGTTTGAATTTCTCGCTGACTTGCAGGATGTAAAGCTGAGAGGATTTTCATTGCTCTACGATCACGGTTGGCAGATCGACTTCGAATCGCTCAAAGCTCAGATCAGCGATAAGACGCGGGCGATCGTCGTCGTGCACCCCAACAATCCGACCGGATCATATGTGAGCGTTGAAGAGCGCAACGCCTTGATGAAGATTTGCCGCGAACAGAATCTCGGGCTCATCGTAGATGAAGTTTTCCTCGATTACGGGCTTGAGGAAGGCAAGGCGCAAACGTTCGCTGGGAGCAACGAGGCTCTCACGTTTGTGCTCAGCGGAGTTTCGAAAATTTCGGCCTTGCCCCAGATGAAGCTGGCTTGGATCGTCACCAGTGGCCCACAGGAATTGCGAACGACGGCTCTCGAACGTCTTGAGGTCATCGCCGACACATATTTATCGATGAATGCCCCCGTGCAATGGGCGGCACCAGTTTTGCTCGAAGAACGACGGAGTATTCAGCCGCAATTGATGTCGCGAGTGAAGGCAAACTTAGACGAATTGGATCGACAACTCGAATCGCATCCGCAGTGCTCGCGTCTGGCTGTGCAGGGTGGCTGGTATGCAGTATTGCGGCTTCCCGCGGTGCAGTCTGATGAAGACTTAGCCATTGCACTGCTGCGCGAGAAAGGAGTGCTGGTGCATCCCGGCCATTTCTACGACTTTCCGCGGGATGGATATCTGGTGGTGAGTTTGATTGTTCCGGCAGAGGAATTCTGCTTGGCCTGTGAAAGCTTATTTTCGTGGTTTGCGCAGCCGGAGTTAAGCTGAGCAATTCAGTACCGTCAGAGCAAAAACTCCCCGTGCGCGATGATTTGCGCTGGCCCGCGCAGGTAAAGGCTCTTCCCTTCCCAACGCACGGTTTGTGTGCCACCCGGAGCGTGAACCTCGACGGGCGACTCGACCTTTTTCCTGGCAATGGCAGCGGCCGCAGCGGCTGAAGTTCCGGTTCCTGAGGATTGGGTCACACCTGCGCCGCGCTCGAAAAACCGTGCTTCGATCCTGTGGATAGTGTGTTCTTTCACCCACTCGATGTTCACACCTTCAGGAAAGATCGGCTGTGCAGCGATGACCGCTGCTTCTTCGTCCCATGCGAAATCGCATCCATTGACGAAGATGACGAGATGAGGATTGCCCATCGAAACGGGAATGCCGGTGCGCTGTCCGAATTGCGTCGTCACTTTAATCTCTGGAGAAACGCGGGGTTCTCCCATGTCTGTCTCAAATTCATAGGTTGTCTCGCGATGCGAAATCAGAGTACAGACTTTCACGCCCGCGTCGGTCGCGATATTCACTTGCTCCCTCGGGCTTTGCCATACCAGATGAGCCGCCACGCAACGCGTCCCGTTGCCGGAAATTTCTGCCGAGGAACCATCGGCATTGATCAGGCGAGCCCTGAGATCGGCATCCTGCGCAGGATAGAGCCACTCCACGCCGTCGGCTCCGACGCCGTTGTGCCGATCGCAAATCAGACGGGTAAAAGCAGCGATGTCAGGAGGTGCCTGTTCGCCTTCGATGATGAGAAAATCGTTGCCGCAGGCGCTCGCTTTCACGAAGGGTATGGCTTGATTCGTGCTCACTCTTGCTGCACCGGGCCGAGAGGCGTGGCGCTTTGCAACACCGACGACTGCTGAAGTTTGTGCAGGATGATGCCCTGTTCTTTGCGTGTGCCCTCCACGTCGAATTGCATGCGAACGTGCGTCCGCGTAGATGCGGTTTGCAGGTTCTGCGCCATCGAGTGAATGGCCTCCAGAATTGTGTTCACTTCGATCGTCATCTCGTCCGGGTGCTGGCCAGAAACTTCATAGGTATACACCTGCAGCTTGATGCTGAAGGTCTGCTCGATGGCGCCCATGACAACAAGGCTCAGCAGAATGAGTCCGGTGGCGAAAATCGCGGTCAGGTAGAGTCCTCCACCAACCGCCATGCCCACGGAGGCGACTACGAAGAGTGTAGCCGCCGAGGTCAACCCGCTGACGAGGTCTTTGCGGTAATGCAGAATCGAACCTGCGCCGATGAAGCCGATGCCGGGAATGATCTGGGCCGCGATATAGGTGTGGGCTTCGGTCGCGCCGATTGCCAGCTGCCGCGACAGCAAAGTGAACATCGCCGCGCCAATGCAGATAAACATATTCGTGCGCAGTCCGGCCGGACGATGTTTGATCTCGCGATCCAGACCGATCAACCCGCCGAGAATCGCCGCACAAATCAGTCTCGGCAGCGACAAGACGAATACGTTCTGCAATTCCTCGCCGAGGCTGGTTGGCATTGTCATTAAGGCTTGGGCGTGCTCACCGCCGAACTCACGGAATTCTAACATCTCACGGCCAAGCTCAAGACGTGCCGGTCTTGCGATTGCCCTGCCGGTCATTCACAGCTAACGTAGGAAGATGATTCGTAGAGCACCTCGTAGGATTCTTGGCATTTGGCTGCTTGCGTTTGCGGTTTGCTGTTCCATGACATGGGCGCAAGACAAAGCTCCGAAAAGCAGCGCAGCCAACGCGCCGAATAAGCCGGATGAAGAGAAGATCACTCCGCAACAAGCGGAGGCCCTCTTTCGCGAAGTCGACACGATCCTTGCCTTCGTCAGCAAAGACAGCGGCCTTCCGATCAAGCACGAAGTGAAACGCAAGCTCGTCGATCGCGATGGCGTCGTCGCCTACCTCAAGAAGAGCATGGATGAAGACAAAGACACGAAGCGCCTGCAACGCTCCGAACTCGTGCTTAAGAAATTCGGCCTCTTGCCGCAGACTTTTGATCTGCAAACGTTTCTCGTGGCACTTTTGCGCGAACAGATCGCGGGCTATTACGACGCCAAGACGAAAACCGTAAACCTGCTCGACTGGCTCGACGTGGAGCAGCAGCGCCCGGTATTGGCGCATGAACTGACGCACGCGTTACAGGATCAGTCCATCGATCTCGAGCAATGGATGAAAGCGGGAGACGTTGACCTCGACGAAATGCCAACGCTTACGCCCGCAGCCGTGCAGCAGGACGAAGTCGGCGACGCACGTCAGGCCGTGGTCGAAGGCCAGGCGATGGTGACGCTGGTCGATTACATGCTCGCGCCGACCGGGCAGACGATTGTGAGTTCCCCGCAGATCGCGAACGCGCTTAAGCAAGGGATGCTGGTCGGCACGGCCGACTCGCCCGAATTCCAGAACGCTCCAATTTACATTAAGGAGGCGCTCACTTTTCCCTATCGCTATGGCATCGACTTCATCGCCGAACTTCTGCGCCGTGGTGGCAAGGAACGAGCTTTCGCCAGTGCTTTGGCGAATCCCCCTTACAGCAGTCGTCAAATTATGGAACCCGCGACGTATCTCTCGGGTGAAGCGATCTCGCCGCTGCCGCTGCCGAATTTCAATGAAGACTTCAAGAATTACGAGCGCTTCGACGTCGGAGCCATGGGCGAATTGGATACGTCAGTTCTGATCGACCAATACGCAGATGCCGAAACGTCGCAGAAACTTTATCCCTCGTGGCGTGGCGGCTATTACTACGCCGCACGGCTCAAAGCAAACCCCAACGCACCCCTCGCGATCTTCTACTTTTCGCGCTGGGCGACGCCGGAGAGTGCGTCCAGCTTCGCTGCAATTTATGCCGCTTATCTGAGTAAACGCTACACAAACGCTAAAGAAGTCGTACTTAACGGTACCGCACCGCTCGACCTCACGCAGACACATGCTCTTTCCGGAACACACACGTGGACGACTGAAGCAGGAGCCGTTACGATCCGCGTCAGTGGGACAGATTTAATGATTGCGGAGAGTCTCGACCAACGAACGACCGAACAATTGGAGCGGGAGATGTTTCCGGAGCCTACGCAAACGACAGCGGAACACTGAGTTTCTGAGGAGAAAACTTCAATGACGAGTGATCCCATGAATGATGATCCGGTGGTGCTCAGGCTGTCAAAGTCGGAGGCCCTTGTATTCTTCGAATGGCTGGCAGTGCTAGAGTCATCTCCTTTGCATCCGTTCAACCATCCTGCCGAGGAACTGGTGCTCTGGAGAATCGTAGGACGACTGGAGTCCGCCCTTGTTGAACCTTTTGCGCCGAACTACAAAGAACTCTTGGATAGCGCGAGAGACCGCGTGAAGTCTAACTTTTCGGGCTAATGTAACGGCCTCCCCAGTAAACGCCGCAACGGCACTCCGCTATAATCAGAAATTCGTTGACTCATCGTAAGGAGAATGATTTTTGTCGCAAGCGGACATTGGCATCATCGGCGGGAGCGGGCTATATCACATGCCCGGACTTTCCGACGTTCACGAATCGGCCCAGCAGACGCCGTTTGGCGATCCCTCCGATCCTTATATTCTAGGCACGCTCGAGGGTCGCAAGGTTGCCTTTCTGGCGCGCCACGGCAAGGGTCATCGCATTCTGCCGTCGGAGCTAAACTTCCGCGCCAACATATACGGATTCAAGCAGCTGGGTGTAGAACGTATCATCTCTGTGTCCGCGGTAGGCTCTTTGAAGGAAGAACACGCGCCGCTGGACTTCGTCATCCCTGACCAGTTTGTGGATCGAACTCGCCATCGCGTCGATACATTTTTCGGCGATGGCATTGTCGCCCACATTGGTTTCGCCGAGCCGATCTGTTCGGAACTCGCAAGCGTCGTCGAGACTGCGTGCATGGATGTTGACGTTCGCGGCAAGAATGGAGGAACTTATCTTTGCATGGAAGGCCCGCAATTCTCGACCCGCGCTGAGTCGAATCTGTATCGCAGTTGGGGCATGGATGTGATCGGCATGACCAACCTTCAGGAGGCAAAGTTAGCCCGCGAAGCCGAGATTTGTTATGTCACGGTCGCGATGGTAACCGACTACGATTGCTGGCATCCGCACCACGATTCGGTGACGGTTGACCAGATTGTTTCCGTGTTAACTAAGAATGCCGAAAATGCCGCCAAGGTAGTGAAACAGGCGGTTGCGAGCATTCCGAAGAGACGCCGCTGCAAGTGCGGCTCGGCGCTGGCCCACGCAATCTTGACCGATCGCACGAAGATTCCCCCGGCGACGCGCGAGAAGTTGAAATTGATTTTGGGCAAGTATCTATAATTCTGCAATCCTAGAAAGAACAGAGCACGCATGAGCATTTTGGCAGTTGGCTCCATTGCATTCGATTCCATCGCAACGCCTTCGGGAAAAGTGGAAAACATTCTAGGCGGATCAGCCACATATTTTTCGCTGTCCGCCAGCTACTTCACCGATGTGCGCGTCGTCGCAGTCGTCGGCAACGACTTTACAGTGGAACATGAGAGCGTGCTCAAGAAACGCGGCGTCGACACCGCGGGGATCGAGCACGCAAACGGCAAGACTTTTCGCTGGGGCGGACAATATCTGGAAAACCTCAATGAAGCCAAGACCGACTTCACAGAGCTGAACGTCTTCGAAAGTTTCAAGCCGCAGATTCCGGCCGCATACAAGGACTCCAAGTTTCTATTCCTGGGCAATATTCATCCCGGCCTGCAAACCGCGGTGGCCAAGGAAATGAATGCCGTGCGACTCACGGGCGGCGACACCATGAACTTTTGGATTCAGGGCGCGCTGCAAGATTTGCGGGAGACCTTGAAGTATGTGGACATTTTATTGATCAATGACGGCGAAGCCAAAATGCTGGGTGGCGAGCGCAATCTGCTGCGCGCCGCGCAGAAAGTTCTCGCGTTGGGGCCGAACGCACTGGTCATTAAGCACGGCGAATATGGCGCGACTATTTTCTTCCGCGAAGGCGCATTTGGCATCGGACGTCATCCTTTCCGTGCTCCCACTTTGCCGATCGACGAAGTGAAAGATCCCACCGGAGCTGGCGATTCGTTCGCAGGCGGCTTCATGGGTTACATTGCGTCGCAGGAGGAGATTAATCGCGAAGTGTTGAAGCGGGCGCTTTTTTATGGCGGCGTCATGGGCTCTTTCGCGGTCGAGCGTTTCGGTACCGAGCGCTTGCAATCGCTCACCCGGGAAGAGATCGAAGAGCGCTTCGAAATCTTCCGTGAGCTGACTCATCTGGAATAAATGGCTGACATCGATCCTCGTTCTGCCCCGCGCTCGGAAACTGAAGTATTTCTCGTCGCGCAGCTCGCTACGTGCATTTCGTTTCTTTCGTTTTTCTATTACCTGCACCAAGGCGACTTGCTGCTCTACGGAGACGCGGTCGCGCACATCAACATCGCGCGCCGGGTGTTCGATTCGCTCACTCCGGGCCCGCTGCAACTCGGTACAGTGTGGCTGCCGCTGCCGCATGTGCTGATGATTCCGTTTATCCTCGATCATCAAATGTGGCAGAGCGGCGTCGGCGGATCGCTGGTATCCATGG
>Ga0302320_10012289_pt1 | contig 18026 bp, 20 predicted proteins | sample Bog_T0_3_FD_202130 | JGI IMG/M metagenome (GOLD analysis project Ga0302320, IMG submission 202130) | Peat permafrost microbial communities from Stordalen Mire near Abisko, Sweden - Bog_T0_3 | ecosystem: Environmental > Terrestrial > Soil > Wetlands > Peat | place: Sweden: Abisko, Stordalen Mire...
CCCTGGCCGTGCAGGCCGTTGGCGCCGCGCTGCGTTTCTACATTCATGCGCCCGCCGGCAGCGCGCGATCCTTCGGCCTCCACATTGCCGGCCACTGTTTGGACCTCGCGAATCGCTGCCTCGGCTATGGCTGCTCCGTGACCTCCGGCCCAGGCCTGTCCCGAGCTTCCCTGCGCGCCAAAGGCCAGCCTGGTGCTTGAGCCGTCCACCGAGGTCTCGACTGGCGTTTGTGCCGCACCCCGCAACGAGGTCGGCGTAGCGCCGCCCGCAGGGGTCGAAGCGCCGGGAGCATCGAGCACAAAATCCTGCCAGCGCCGCCCGGTCACCGGCAGAGCCTGTAACTGTGCGGCCGCCACCGCGGTGCTTACGACCGGAGTCACCGGGTCAACCCCATGAGACGCGGCCACCTGGGAGTCCTGGCGGTCCAACTTGATTTGGAGTTGGCCGACTTGCATGGCCGCCTGCGCCAAGCGCGCGACCGCTGCGATCGATGCCGCAGCCTGCGCCCATGACTCGGCTTCAACCGGCGCCTGAGGCAGCGCGACATTCACCGGGGCCAGCGCCGCGGAAGGATGCCCGTCCAGCGGAAGCGTCCGCATGGGCTCAGAACTCAAAGTGGCAGCCAGTACAGGCGCAACAGTCGCCGGGGCGATCAGTCCAGAGACCGGCAATCCACTTCCGCTCAGTGGAAGCTCGAGAACCGGCTCCGCCGCAACGCCGAAGCTCAAGGTTGGCGTCACCAGCCGAAGGTCGTGGGATGCGGTTTGGATGGGTTTGGGCGGAGCAGGCTCAAACTGAATCGCCGTCTGCACACGCGCCTCGTGGCCCGCAGCCACAAAGATGCCCTCTACGCGCCCGCGGCCCAGTTGCGCGTTCTCGGCCTCCAGCGTGTACTCGCCGGCATCCAGCCCGGTGAATCGATATGTCCCATTTCTGGCGGTGATCGCCCGGACTTCTGCGCCAGTGGCCTCGTTGCGAACGACCACTGAAACGCCGTCGAGCGGCGCGGAGTGCAGGTCGGTGAGCTTGCCCGCAAGCGATCCGCTCGCACTTTCCTGCCCATAGGCAAACTGGCCCGCGCCCGCAAGCACGCAGAGCGCAGACACCGCCAGCAGCTTGAGCGAACTCCGCCTTGCCCCTGCCATCGAGCCTCCCGCTCGCGGCAGACCCTGGGAAAACGCTCATAACGTGGACTTTCCGTCCCGCTCTACTGGCGAGTACGGATGGGGCGCGGGAGCTTGACCCGTCCCCCGCTACCGGAGGGCGCAAACTCCAGCGCGCGACCAGAAGTGCGGGCAACGCCAGCCCCCGGAAGGGCTGCGCTTTATGATCGCCCCAAATGCCCAAAAGTGAACTTGCAACCGATTCTATGCCTGATTCGGTAAACTGAAAAGACGGCATCTCGGATTTAGCCCCGCCAGTAGGCATTGCGGAGTGAATTCCCCAGTCCGTAATCTCTGTTTTCCTGGGTGTCCATGTTTATTGATGAAGCAAAGATTCGCGTAAAGGCCGGCGACGGCGGCAACGGCTGCATGGCTTTCCGCCGCGAGAAGTTCGTTCCGCGCGGCGGCCCTTCTGGCGGCGATGGCGGCCGCGGCGGCGATGTCGTGATGGTTTCGTCACAGCGCCACAACACCCTGATCCACTTCCGCTACAACCCTGAACACAAGGGCCAGCGCGGACAGCACGGCATGGGCTCCAACTGCTCCGGCTCTGATGGGGATTCCGTCACGCTACAGGTCCCGGTAGGCACAGCCCTCTTCGATCACGACACAGGCGAGCTGATCCACGACTTCCAGTCTCCCGACGAAGAGGTGGTCATCGCCAAGGGCGGACGCGGCGGACGCGGCAACCAGCACTTTGCCACCAGCGTTCACCAGGCTCCCCGCGAGCACGAACTGGGACGCGCCGGCGAAGAGCGCCACTACCGCCTGGAATTGAAGCTTCTGGCCGATGTCGGCCTGGTTGGCTACCCCAACGCCGGCAAGTCGACGCTCATCTCGCGCATCTCTGCGGCCAAGCCCAAGATCGCCGACTACCCCTTCACCACCCTCGAACCCAACCTCGGCGTCGTGACTGTTGGCGCGGAACCCGACCAGGAGTCCTTCGTCGTGGCCGACATGCCCGGCCTCATCGAGGGCGCGCATCTTGGCTCCGGTCTCGGCGTCCAATTCCTCCGCCACATCGAACGCACCCGGATTCTGGTTCACCTCGTTGACGTCTCCGACGCCTCGGGCCGTCTAGATCCCGTCGAAGATTTCAAGGTGATCAACAAGGAGCTGGCCAGCTTTACCAGCGGGATCATCCGGGAGGACGCCGACGGCTTCCCTCTCGACGACGACGTTCCTGTCTTGCCCCACCACCCCCTGGCCGGCAAGACCATGATTGTCTGCGCCACCAAGATTGACAGCGCCAACCCCGACAAGCTGAAGAAACTGGCAGCTCACGTGAAGCGCCGCAAGCTCGAGTTTCACTCGATCTCAGCCGTAACCGGGCAGGGGATTGACGAACTGAAGTGGTCGCTGGCGCGGCACCTGCGGGCTGGACCGTCCAATTAGACTACTTCAACCAGAACGACTATAATTCTAGTTGAAATATAAGGAGGCGCCCATGGCTCCCTGGCAACTCCAAGAGGCAAAGACTCGTCTGAGCGAATTGATCGAAGAGGCTCACACTCGAGGGCCGCAAATCATCACCCGCCACGGGGCGGAACGGGCTGTCCTTTTGTCCATCGTGGATTATCGCGCCCTGGTCGCCCACAAGCCAGACTTGAAGGAGTATCTGCTGGGAGGCCCAAAGGTGGATAGCTTCGAGATCGCGCCGGACGGCGATATGGGCCGGGAGATCGAACTGTGAGCGGGAAGATCGCCTTTTTGCTCGATACCAACGTCCTGAGCGAAACGCGAAAGAAGAAAGCTGATGCGGGATTGATCTCGTTCTTGCAGTCGGCCGAGGCTTCGTCTCTTTTCATCAGCGTGCTCACGATTGGCGAGTTGCGCAAAGGCATTATCGCCAAAAAGCTCAGAGATCCCGATCCAAATGCAGGCAACCGCCTTGCGGCTTGGGTGGAGGGCCTCGAAGTCAGCTTTGCAGATCGAATCCTGGGCATCGACGCTGCCACGGCCAGGCTGTGGGGAGATTGGTCCGGCCAGCGGCCGAGGCCTGTTGTCGATACCCTGCTGGCGGCAACCGCTGTGCTGCATGATTTGACGTTTGTTACACGAAATCTTCGCGATGTGCGCGGCATCCCGGTGAAGTTGCTCAATCCCTGGACGGAGTAAATGCCAGGGCCAAGCCAGCTGGCCGCGCCCGCAAATCAAAAGAGCGAAGGCCGGGCCGAGCCGCCGAGAAGCGAGTTGTTCACAGTCGAGATGGTGTGCGTTCCCTCAGAACCGCCCCAGGTAAAGCCGAGAGAGAGAGCCGGTAGGCCGCCGGCGCGCACCGTCACACCTGCCGAGAAGCTGTGGGCCAGATTGCTGAATCCGATATCGCCGCGCCGAAGCGCGACCTTGCCCTCATCTGCGGCAATGGCAAATCCAATGGGCCCCCAGATGGAATGTTCCAAGCTCTCGCGCAGCAGGAATACGTTGGGCGCGCGGAAACGATAGTCGTTGTAGCTGCTTAGCCACGGGTTGCCGTTGATGTCAGATCCGCCCAGCGTTGGCTGGAAGTAGAAGGGCACTACACTGCCCGCGGAAGCCATCGATTCGGTGATGAGCAGCCGCACTCCAACCGAACCTTCCCGATTGCGCTGCATGGCAGGGCACTTCGTAGCGCCCAGCGAGCCAGCGCACTCGTCAGGACCATTGGTCGGCCTGGGTCCATACGATCCCGAATTCTTGTAAAGCGGGATGGTGTGATTGAGGTCCACGTTGAGGCGGCGGAATGAGTAATGTGAGTCAGACGCCGCAACGAACTGCTGGAACTGCCCCAGATAGTCGAGTTGCAGGTGATCGTTGAAGAGCCTGGGTTCCAGGCGCGCGCCTTCGCCGAGTTGAATGAACGTTGGCTGGCTTGTCAGTCCCGGCGCGCCAGCTTCGCTGAAAAGCTGTTCGATGGATGGGCTGGACTCGTGGTGGTTTCCCCGCACGCTCACAACGCGGCCATTGACCTCACCCAGCAGGGAAAGGTTCAGGCTGCGGCACGCCGGCACAATCGCGTTGGCCCCAGCGATGGTCTGCGTCATGCCGAAAACCGATGCGTTGGCCTTTAGCGAGTTTGGGCCGAGGCCGTAAAAGAAAAGCTGGTCGAGCGAAATGGATTGCGCGTAGAGATTGTAGACGGCGTTCGGATGCCAGCTGAGGGTCGAGTGCGTGGGCGGGCCCGTGGACGTGGTTATGGGTTTGATGGTTTCAATCGGCGTGTGGATGGCCTTGTAATAGAAACCGCCGCGCCACGAGCCGTTGCTGGAGGCGACGGCATCCGCGTCCCAACTGGTGCGCCAGAGTTCATTGGGAGTGTAGTGACCAACATAAGCCGCGCCAGCGCCAAACCCATTTTGCGGAGCGATGCTGCCCACCGCGATGTGCAGCGGATGATCGGTAAAGAGCACCTGCGCGCAGTCAGGCACGGACTTCAACGAAAACTCCCCGCAGCTCTGCTTGAAACGTTCGCCTTCGCCACGGAAGTCGGCGTGCGTGCGGCTCTCCTGAGCGACGGCCGCGCTTAGCAACGATGTCAGCAGCGCGATCATGATCGGCAGTCTTCGCACATATCCTCCTAGCTGCTTTGGCGCTTCTTGGACTTCTTGAAACCCTGTGGGTGAAGCAGCTTGGTCACCGCGGCAATGTAAGCTGCAGCCTGCGCTTCAGTGCGGATCTTTTCAATCTTGATGCCAGAGCGCTCCTCTTTGGGAAGTCTGGCGCTCTCGGCGTGTTGAATATGCCTCAGCTGCGCTTTGATGAGGTCGGAGATCGGCCGTTTCTTGTTCATTGCCGACCGCGGCGGCTTGGGAATGCGAACAAAGGTGACGTCGCCCTTTGGATAAGCCACGCCGGCTGCGGGAGCCTTGCGCTTCGGTTTGACGGCCTTGGCTGCCTTCTTCGGTGATTTTCCGATCATGAATCCGCCTCCATCGCCTTATGTGTTGAAGAACAAACTGTCTGTCCGCATTGTGGGGAGCGAGAGCAGATCGAGAAACGTCTGCGCGGCCTGCTCGCGCTTTGTGCCGGCGTCGTCGTTGCCGATGAATTGTCTTGACACTGTGGCTGGAATCGACGCGTGCTCAAAGACCCTGTCGGCGCCTACTACCGTGCCTTTGGGAATCCAGGGAGAGATGAGAATGGCTGGCACGCGAACGCCGAGGCGGTCGAAGTTGAAGGTGAAGTTCAGGCCGGTGTCGGCGGGCCCGGCGGAATTGCCGTCGGCCACGCAATCGGGCGGCGGTACATGATCGAAGATGCCGCCGTGTTCGTCATACACCACAAGCAGCGCGGTGCTCGCCCAGAGGTCGGGGTTTTCGCGGATCGCGTTGTAGACCGAGGCGATGTAGAGTTCGCCAGCCTGGATGTTGTGGTCCGGGTGCTGGTCTGAAGCAAGTTGCGCGCCGTCGTCGTTGTCGTGATCGGTGTAGTTCGGCTCGATAAAGCTATAGTCGGAGAGCTTGCCGGATTTGCAGTCGGCAATGAACTGATCGTAGGTTCCGAAAAGCTGAGGTTGGTGCTGCAACAGGTTGACGACCTCCATGGTGGAACTGGCTTGGTCAAAGTAATAGAGCTTTGCCGTGCGGCCGGCGTCCTGCAGCCGCTCGTAGACGCTCTTGGCTTTCGGAAAAAATGGATCCATGCCCACCTGCCCGAACGAGGTTCCGTAGTGGGCGAAGGCGCGGTTGCATATGGTCGGTCCAGGAATGGACGCGAACCAGCGGTTGAAGACCGCGAAGTTCGTAGCCAGCGTAGTGAGCACGGGCAGCTTGTCCTGGCTGAAGTAGTACATGATCTTCTGCGAGTGGGCCACATCCTGCTGTTGGCTGAAATAGCTGTTCACGAAGCCCTTCATGCTGGCCACGCGCGGATTGCTCTGGTCGCCATTGAATATCTGCTGGTCAACCGCGGGAAAGTGGTGGTTGGGATCGGGGTCAAGCTGGCTCTGAAACTCGGCAAGTGGCTGCACAAAGACCTGATTCCCCTGCGTGTCGGGGTTCCATTGTGTACCATCCACACCGTCAATGAACGGGTTTACGGCCTTCAGCGACCCGAGCATGTGGTCGAATGACCGGTTCTCCATCATGAGGACGACAACGTGCTTCAAGGCATCGAGACCTGGGGGCATGGGTCTTCTCTCTCCTTCGCGCAAATCTCTCATCTGGCCATGAGATATCCATCCACAGGCCGCAACAAAGATCTTTGCAGGTCAGCAACTTCGATTTTGAGTTTCGGCGATCGAGCTATGGGGGAAACGGCTGGTCTCAACCGGAAATGGGAGGATCGGTCAAGATGCCGTGTACGCCTGACTGATGCATAGTGCCATAAGTCCACCCGCCGATTCAAGAAGAATCGGCGAATCGATGCCGTTCACATCGTGTTCTCGCCTTGGAGAGCTTTCCAGTATGCCGCCAGGACTGCGCCAGTGGGATCGACGACGCGTGTTGCCGGGAGATATGATGAATCGATTCAGTACTGCCTTCGAGGACTGCAATAGCCCTCGGTTACCAGTATTGGCACGAAGGGACAAATCAGCATGAAACGACTCGCAGCAGCCTTTACCGTAATCGCAATCTTTTGTGGCATGAGTGCAATTTCGCAAACGGCGAACCCCGCAACCGAGACAAAGAAGGTAAACGATTGGTGGCATCAGGCCTATCTCACCCAGCCGCTCAACAGCCCGGATGCCAAGAAACTCCCACTCATTTCGGTCAAGGGCAACCGGTTCGTCGATCCAACCGGCAAGACAATTCTGTTTCGCGGCGTCAGCATCGCCGATCCCGACAAGATCGAAAGCCAGGGCCACTGGAGCAGAGATCTCTTTGTCAAGGTCAAAGAGGACGGAGCCACAGTGGTTCGCATCCCCGTTCACCCGGTTGCATGGCACGGGCGCGGGGCAAAGAATTACCTGGCATTGCTCGATCAGGCGGTGCAGTGGTCCACCGACGTCGGCCTCTATGTAGACATCGACTGGCACTCCATCGGCAATCTCAAGCAAGGACTCTTTCAGGACCCGATGTATGAGACAACCATGCCTGAGACCTTCAACTTCTGGCGTGTCATGGCTGCCCACTACCGGGGCAACCACACCGTCGCATTTTTCGAGTTATTCAACGAGCCGACGCTCTTCTCTGGGCAGCTCGGATCGACCACATGGGAAGAATGGCGTCAGATCAACGAGGACATGATTTCGCTCATCCGCGCCTATGACAAGGAGACCATTCCGCTCGTCGCTGGATTCGACTGGGCCTACGACCTAACTCCGCTGCGTATCAGTCCCATCCGGGCGGAAAACATCGGATACGTCACACATCCCTATCCCAACAAGAGAATGCAGCCGTGGCCTCCCAAGTGGGAAGAGGATTTCGGCTTTGCGGCCGATCGTTACCCGATCGTTGCAACCGAGCTCGGCTTCGGCTCCAGGCAAGAGGGCAGCGACTACGGCAACCAGATTACGAATTACCTGGAATCCAGAGGAATCAGTTGGATCGCCTGGTGCTTCGATCCGGAGTGGGGCCCGACCATGATCTCCTCGTGGGACACCTATGAACTTACCGATGAGGGCAAGTTCTTCACCGACGTGATGCAGAAGAAGGCGGATTCGTCGTCCCCGGCAGTGGCGAAGTAATTCCAAGCCGAGAAGCCGCGTGAGGATTTGCCATGCGGGTCATTGCCGCAATGTATCAAGGTGGGATGCCATCGGTTCAATAACCGGGACCGGGGGCAACCCGCTTTGTGCCGAGCGGCGCCTTGGCGTGTCACGAGTCATCCCGATCCGGCTCCCACTCATCGGTGCGGCTGCGGTCGATCTGGTCCTCACGATCTTCCCTCTCTTCCGCCTCACGGCGCTTCTCTTGCTCTTCGCGCTCCTCGCGACCATCGCTCATGATCGCCTCCTCCTACCAGTGTAAGAGACCACGCCCGCGCGACGGAGGAGGTGGTCGCGGCTCCCGGTGAGCGAGTATTCAGCCCGTTTTCCCGGCAGTCAGTTTCAAGGCCTCATTTGGCCGAGGCCAGCTTTCGAGCGGAGACCTTCGTCATGGCATCTGTTCCATCTGATCAAACCGCATGAGCTGACGTTTTGCAGGTGCAGACGGTCTTCGTCAAATAGAATTGACGAGGCTGAAGAGTGAGATCCAGAATGCGACTTCGAATCTGCCGAACACTGACGATGACACTTGCGATGGCCGCAGCCCAGTGCCTGGGGCAAACGGCCGTCTCAGTCAACCAGCAGCGCGAAACCGCGCTTGCCCTTGAACAGCAGGGGAAGAACGCCGAGGCCGAGGCCGCATGGCGCCTATATTTGAAGGCTCATCCATCAAGCCCAGAGCCTTACGCCCACCTTGGCCTGATTGAAGCGCGCCAGGAGCACTACAAGGAGGCTGTGCCGCTCTATCGCAAGGCTCTGGCTCTGGGGCCTAAACTTCCGAGCTTGCAACTCAACCTGGGGCTTGCGTTGTTCAAGGGGGGCGAAATGAAGCAGTCCATCGAAGTTTTTGGGCCGCTGATCGAGAGTCAGCCTGCAAACACGCCCCAGGCTCAGCAACTGACCATCCTGGTGGGCATGGCTCACTATGGGTTGGGCGAGTACGCGGAGGCGGTTCCGTATCTGAAGACAGCAGCCGCATCCGACGCGCGGAATCTGCAACTGCGGTTGACATTGGCGCACAGTTGCCTGTGGTCCAAACAGTTTCAATGCGTGCTGGATGTGTATCACGAAATACTGCTCCTGAATGCGGAGTCTGCCGAGGCCGATCTGCTGGCCGGCGAGGTGCTGGATGAGACCAAAGACAGCGCCGGTGCGATCCAGCAGTTCCGCGCCGCGGTGAAGGCCGATCCCAAGGCGCCCGATGTTCACTTCGCCCTGGGCTATGCGCTTTGGACCCAGAACCTGTATGCGGAGGCCGCCAGCGAGTTTCAGGCAGAACTTGCGAACAATCCCAATCACATTCAGGCCATGATTTATCTGGGCGACACCGAGATGCAGTTGAGCCACCCTGAGGCCGCGGCGCCGCTGTTGGAAAGCTCACTGCGCATCGACACGGGGCGGGAACTGGCGCATCTCGATTTGGGCATCCTGTATAACGATGCGGGCCGCCGCGACGACGCCCTGCGGGAACTGAAGATTGCCGAGCAACTGAGCCCCAACGACGAGAATGTGCATTGGCGCCTGGGACGGTTTTACCAGGCCGCGGGAAGGAAAGAGGAGGCGAAAGCCGAGTTCGATACAACACGCAGCCTGCAAAAAGCTGTTGAAGATTCGCTCGCCAAGAGGCTACAGGAGGCCCAGGAAAAGGCCAAGCAGGCGTCGCAAGCGCCAGACGCCCCCGCTGCAAAGTAATGGCAAGTCAGGGCAGTTTTGTTTTGCCGGCCTCAGGCGGGTTGGATGCAATGACGCCCGCTCCTTCCCGGACATAATAGAAACGGTCGGCCATCAGATTGGTCAGGGTTTCCACTTTCCCGTCCGGCCACAATACATCGGCCTTATCCACGCGCTGATGTTCGCCTAGCCCGAAGTGTACGCGAAGGTCGTGTTGTGACAGGTAACTGCCGCCACTAAGCACTTCACCCAACTGCACGAGGTCGCCCGCTGTAGCTCGCACGCGCGCATTCAAGGCCAGCCGATTGCTCTTTACGCCCTCCAACTGAAAGCTGATCCAATGGTTTTGCGGTCCGCCCACCGGACGCAGAATCATCGGCTGGCCTTTCAGATTCTCAACGACCGCTTCCATCTTGCCGTCGTTGAAGAGGTCGCCAATTGCCATTCCACGGCTCACCTGGGGAATCTGGATCGCGGCCCCAGCCAGCTTGCTGATGTCTTTGAACGTTCCATTGCGCTGATTCATGAGCAGCAGCTTAGGCTCAAGATACCTAAGGCCTGAAGGGCTTCGATCCACCTGCGGATACACGTGTCCATCGACCACAAAAATGTCTTGCCAGCCGCTGTTGGCGAAATCGACAAAGGCATCGCCCCACCCCACATATCCCTTTGTAGCTTTTGAGGTTCCCGAGGATACCGAGACATCCGTGAAGCTCATGTCACCATCATTGCGATAAAACGCGGCGTATTCGCTGTCGAAGTGCGAGATGAACAGCGACATGCGCCCGGTGTGCATATAGTCGCCTATGGCAATGCCCATGTTGGCCTGCCTTGAGCCGCTTTCGCTGAGCGCCACTCCGGATGCGAAGCCGATGTCTTCAAAGACGCCCCGGCCATCGCCTTGGTAAAGATAGTTCGGCTGGCCGTCGTTGGTGACAAACAAATCGAGTTTGCCACTGTTATCGAAGTCTGACCAGATTGAAGTCAGGCCATACCTGTGTTCCTCATCCCCGACGCCGGATTTCTTTGAAACATCGGTAAAGGTGCCATCGCGATTGTTGTGATAGAGATTGTCGGGCGAGCCTTTTAGACCGGCCGGCCCGCACTGCACATCGATGCCCATGTACCGGCATGTCACGCTGGAGCCGAATTCGGCCATGTTGTCCAGGTGAAAATCGACATAGTGCGACACAAAGAGGTCGGCCCAGCCATCGCCGTCATAATCGCCAAAGGCCGCTCCCGTGGCCCACAGGTTGTCGGCGCCCAGCCCCGCGCTCTTGGTCACATCGGTGAAGGTGCCGTCGCCGTTGTTGCGATACAGCACTACTCCGCCAAAGCAGGTCACCAGCAGGTCGGGCCATCCGTCGTTGTTGTAGTCCCCAACAGACGCGCCCATCGCCCAGCATGGAAATCCCACGCCGGCCTTGTCGGTAACATCCGTAAACGTGCCGTCGCGGTTGTTATGAAAGAGGGCGCTCCGGGCCTTCTGGCCGTGAAGAGCCATATCCACGCTTTGCGCGTTAGTAAAATAGATGTCTGGCCAGCCGTCGCGATCGTAGTCAATCAACGCGACGCCCCCGCTCATCGACTCAACAATGTACCTTTGTTCGGGGCTCGACAAATGCTCGAAATGAATCCCGGTGGTAGCTGCGATATCTACCAACTCCGGGTAGCTGGCGGCAATTCCGCTTGATTCTTTCTCCGCCGGGGCTTTCGGGCTCCCCGGCTGCGCAGCCGGATGTTCCGAAGGAATGGACTGCGTAAGCCCCATGCACGACGGAACAAGAGACAAGACAAGAAGAACCTTGCGCAGGATGGCAATTGTCGCTCTGGAATTCGGCATGTTGACTCCGCCAGCTGCGCTTCGCTGCTTGTAGGGTGCGCTCAAGCCGCTTGCCGGCGCGATTCTTGTTCGGCTTTACGTTTGAATCTTCTTGCTTTGCCTGTCTAGACGCTATTTCGCACAGCGATCCCGCGAAAACATTGGTGTTTCGGATCTATGCAACCAGATCATATAGAGAAACGGAAGGGACGCGCAACCAATGAAAGAGAAGAAACCGCGAACAAAGCACCGATTCAATTTGGCAGGGCCTTAGACTCGACCCGGGCTTCCAGCGATCTCTCGTGCGCCAGCATGCCAGCCAGCGCCTTTTCCGGGCAGATGTGATGGGCTTCAATCCGGCACAAGTCCACCTCGGTCTCCACGGCAAAACCCACCGTCATGAAGCAGTCGAGGCAGCGGGTATTGTAGGTGCCGTTCTCGTTTTGGGTGCGGCTATACATCGTTCCTCGGCAATCAGCAAGACTTTACGATGCTAGCCGCGGATCGACTTCCGTGACGTGACCTCCATCACCTGATTATGTTTGCCCAGTTTTCTGAGTACCATTCTTCTCAGCAAAACGCTCACGGGGTGGTTCCTTGATTGGGGTTGCGGCGCAGTTGCCAGCATGGGCTCAGGCCGGCCTGGGAAAAGAGCGAACGGGAGCAGGAAATATCGCTGGAGCCCAGATAGTCGAACTCCTGCTTGTTGCCTTTCAGCGGAATGGTCACATAGCTGTTGACCGTCACCTTGGCGCTGGGTGAGCCGCGCAGCTTAAAGACCGCCCAATCGCCGGCATAGACAGCCACGAAGCCCGCGACCAAGACCAGAACCACCCAAATCAGCCAACGCTTCATCCCAGATCAGCCTTTCTCTTGCGGGGCATTTCACTCATCGAGATTCTTCGGCTTGATGTGTTGCTCTTGCCGTTGTTTCCCTGTCGCCGATGACGGGAGCGAGGCTTCTCCGCTGGAGTTCAGAATAGCTGAATGCTGAGTGCCCTATGACGTAGCGGGCACCAGAACAATGAGTGCCGGGAGCGGAGCGCCCTCTGGCATAACCAGCTTTTGAGGTGCGCAACAGGCGCGGTCGAGTTTGGCCAGGTCGGCTTGCATCTGCTCGTCATTGCCGAGCGAAGCCAGCACGGTGGCAAGAATGGACGCGGCAGCTGCATCGGCCGGCGGGCAAATGCTGTAGTGCATCCACTTGCCCTCGCGGCGCGCCGCCACGATGCCAGCCCTGCGCAAATAGGCGAGATGCCGCGAGATCTTGGGCTGGCCCTGGCCGAGAATCTCGACAAAGTAGCAAACACAGACCTCGCGCCCGGCCATCAGGTTGAGCAGGCGCAGTCGGGTGGCATCGGCCAGGGCCGCGAAAAGGCTTGCCAGATTGACAGGTTTGGAGCAACAGCTCATGGTTTCATTGTATATGGATTGACAAATATGAAGCCATTTTATATATTTGCTAAAGCGAATATGAGGCGCTCTTATGGAAACTAAAACGGACACGAAAGCCCTGGTGCAAGAAAAATACGGAATGGCAGCGCGGCAGGTGCGCGAGAGCGGATCGGTAGCTTGCTGCGATCCGGCACTGCGCTGTTGCGACCCGATCACGACCAATCTTTACAACGAAGCCGAGAAGAGCGGCCTGCCCGCCAGCGCGGTTCTGGCTTCGCTAGGGTGCGGCAATCCAACGGCGCTGATTGAACTGAAGCCGGGGGAAACGGTGCTGGACCTTGGCTCGGGCGGCGGCATCGATGTGCTGCTTTCCGCCAAGCGCGTTGGGCCGACGGGCAAGGCCTATGGGCTCGACATGACCGACGACATGCTGGCCCTGGCCCGCGAAAATCAGAGACAGGCCGGGGTGGCAAACGTCGAGTTTCTCAAGGGCGAGATCGAGAATATCCCCTTGCCCGATAACTCGGTGGACGTGGTGATTTCGAACTGCGTGATCAATCTTTCCGCCGACAAGAGCCGGGTGCTGAGGGAGGCGTTTCGCGTGCTCAAGCCGGGTGGGCGCTTCGCCGTCTCCGACGTGGTGGTGCGCGGCGAAGTCGATGAGCGGGTGCGCAAGAGCATGTTGCTGTGGGTGGGCTGCATCGCCGGCGCGCTGGAAGAGCGGGAGTACGCGGCTAAGCTGGCGCAAGCAGGCTTCACCGGCATTTCGTTGGAGCCGACGCGGGTGTATTCGATTGACGATGCGCGCAGCTTCCTTGTGGAGGCGGGCATCGATGTGGAGGCAATTGCTCCTCTTGTCGAGGGCAAGTTCATGAGCGCGTTTATCCGGGCCACGAAGCCAGGCGGCGCGTGCTGCGCGCCCGGTTGCTGCGGCTGAACCAACACCCATTTGGAGATGATCATGCAACGGCCTTACAACATTCTCGTGCTTTGTACCGGCAACTCGGCGCGCAGCATCCTGGGCGAAGCGCTCTTCAACACGCTGGGCGCGGGCCGCTTCAAGGCTTACAGCGCGGGCAGCCACCCTGCCGGGCGGGTGAACCCCTTTGCCATCGAGCAGGTGCTGGCGCTGGGCTATCCGATCGAGGAGCTGCGCAGCAAGAGCTGGGATGAGTTCGCCCAGCCCGATTCGCCGCAGATGGACTTCATTGTGACCGTCTGCGACAAGGCGGCCGGCGAGATGTGCCCCTTGTGGCCGGGGCAGCCGGTGACGGCGCATTGGGGTTTTCCCGACCCTGCCGCCGTAGAGGGCACGGACGAGGTGAAGCGCGCGGCCTTTGCCAGCACGTTGCGGCAGATACGGAACCGTGTGCAGCTCTTCCTCAGCCTGCCTCTGGAGACGCTGGACCGCATGGCCATCGAAAACAGGATGAAAGCGATCGGGCGGGAGCCGCTGTAACTGCGCGATCAGCCGCATGATACGCGGCACGATACGAATTAAGGGAGAGATGGAATGCAGACAGACCCGCAGCTTTGCTGCCCGGTTGCCGTGCCGGGCGGCGCTTCGAAGCTTTCGTTCATTGACCGTTTTCTGACGCTATGGATCTTTCTCGCCATGGCAATTGGAGTCGCGTTGGGGCGCTTTGTGCCCAGCGTGCCGGCGCTATTGCAACGCTACCAGGCGGGCACCACCAACGTCCCCATCGCCGTGGGCCTGATCTTGATGATGTATCCGCCGCTGGCCAAGGTGCAGTATGAGCGGCTGGGCGAGGTCTTTCGCAATCGCAAGGTGCTGGGCCTTTCGCTGGTGCAGAATTGGCTGATCGGGCCGGTGCTGATGTTTGCGCTGGCGGTGATCTTCTTGCGCGGCTACCCCGAGTATCGGACCGGGCTGATCCTCATTGGGCTGGCCCGCTGCATTGCCATGGTGATTGTGTGGAACGAGCTGGCGCGCGGAGACACGGACTACGCCGCCGGGCTGGTGGCCTTCAACAGCGTCTTCCAGGTGCTCTTCTATAGCGTGTATGCGTGGTTGTTTTTGGCCGTGCTGCCGCCGCTGATTGGCTTGAAGAGCGTAGTGGTCGATATTCGCATGAGCCAGATTGCCCAGAGCGTCTTCATCTACCTTGGGATTCCATTCCTGGCCGGAATGCTGACGCGTTTTGTGCTAGTCAGAGCCAAGAGCCGTGCGTGGTATCAGACGCGTTTTGTGCCGGCCATCAGCCCGCTTACCCTGGCTGCTCTGCTGTTTACCATCGTGGTGATGTTCAGCCTCAAGGGCAACCTCATCGTCCAGCTACCAATGGACGTGCTGCGCATCGCCGTGCCGCTGCTCATCTACTTTGTCGTGATGTTCTTTGTGAGCTTCTGGATGGGCCGCAAAGTGGGCGCGGATTACTCGCAGACCGCAACGCTTTCGTTCACGGCCGCCAGCAATAACTTCGAGCTGGCTATCGCGGTCGCCGTTGCCGTCTTCGGGCTGAACTCCGGAGCAGCTTTTGCCGCGGTCATCGGCCCGCTGGTCGAGGTGCCTGCCCTGATTCTGCTGGTGCAGGTTTCGCTGTGGCTGCAAAGAAACTGGTTTGGCGAGAACGTTCAGGCTTGAGCTGCATGAGGCTTACTGTTTCACATTACGGGAAAACCCGCGAGAGTCTCTTTTGTAATATATTGATTCTAAGAGTGTTCTATTTATCTGCAAAGTTTTGAAAATAAGTAGAGGGGGGGGTGGGAGTATTAATTAAGTCGTAACCAGGAGAAGATACGGATCGGGCAGTTTCCTGCGAGATTGATCCGGGGAACGTGGACGCAACTTCCGCCCTGCGACGATATCTTTCATAGGCTTCTCTATTTCCATTGTGCGCCGGCGGGGCGTAATTTTGTGCATGGGACAGGGAAAGGATTGTAGTTTCCCAGATCCCAGAATCGGGACCTGGGGCGCCCGGCTGAATCGCAAGTCCAGATAGACATCCCCGGTCCCCAAAGGCGAGGGACCGGGGGCACCCTCAACTTGATAAAACGACGTACGAGACAAGGGCCACCTGCCATCACGACATAGCCGCCAACCACAAAGAGATAACGGCGGCGAACCCGCTCCAGCGCGTCTTCAAAGAGAACCATGGCCGCGCCCGCGGACAGGTAAGGCCGACGATGGAAACAACTGAAGGTGAGGAAGTGAAACTCCCCGGTTTGCTGGTATCGGATTCGCGCGCCTTTCATGCACCACAACGATACTCCAATTGTGCGTCCGACGGCATGAAATGTGAGTCTTACCTCCCCGGTCCCCAAAAGCCAGGGACCGGGGGCACCCTCACCTTGATAGAATTCCTACGGAGACCGTGGCCACCCGCCGACCGCTCGCAGATGCTTGGCGCAGTGATTGGTAAGGCGCTCGGCTCGCTTGACTCCGGGACCGGCGTCATCATGGTATTGGTCAACGTGCAGTAGCGACGCGACACTTCGGCAATCGCTAATCATCTTCCGATGGAATACACCGCAGTTCGCGTTTGGAGACATTCGATGAAGGCTTCAATTTGGCATATCTCCCTGGTTCTTCTTGCCGCCTTTGGCTTGCTGAGCACCCACTCAACATCCGTCTATGGGCAGGAACCGACAGTAGGACATAACCCGGCTAGTCAAGCGTCAAGTACAACGGCTGATGGTGGGGTAGCAAGTATAGGTTCGTGTGCCCAGCCACCTTGCAGTTCGTTGAATACAGGAAGAAAATATTCAACTCCTCCTCCGGGCCCCAGAGTGCACACTGCCGCTGAGTTGGAAGAGATGCGGTATGGGCGGCTCTTTGGAGAGTTGGAGGGACTAGAGCAAGCGGCTCAACGAGAAGAGGCTGCAGGACATAGTGATGTGGCAGCGTCCTATCGAGGATATTTTGCGGCCAAATCTGGCCTCACGTCGGATGAGGCAGAGACGGTAAAAAAAATAGCTGCCAATTACAAAACGAAATGGGAAGCTCTTCAATCGAAATTAAGAGCTGCGAATCAAGCAATACGGCCGGTAAAACATAAGGATCCAAATGGGTACAAGGATTCTCCAGAGTATGCTGCTCTTTTGGCTGTCAATCAAGAGCGAGACAGCCTTTTTCCAAGTGTGAAGGCCGAACTCATCTCCGTGCTTGGATCAAGATCCTTCACACGTCTGGATAGTTACACGCTTCACAGTCATGACAACGCGAGATTGCTTAACCAAGGACAGTCGCAGTCAACGACCGGGCAACAAGGTACGACGCCAGGAACAACAACCGCATTCCGCATTGGAGGCATTTGATGAAAACTTCAATTTGGCGTATCTCCCTGGTTCTTCTTATCGCTCTTGGCTTGTTGAGCGCCCACTCAATATCCGCCTATGGACAAGCTCTTCCGACCGCACGGAGTGGGTCAGGTGTGGGCTTGGCCGCCTGCGACAACCCGCCGTGTGTAATGGAGTCGCACGGCCCGGGACTTAATACCGGGAAAACGGTCCAAATGCCGCCGCCGTTAACGCCGGAACAACAGGCACGTAGGGAACAGGAGCATAGATACGTGGATCTCTTCGGCGATCTGGAAGGGATTGAACGACTAGCGCAGTCTTATGAAACCGCAGGAGACTCATCCAATGCCGCTTCCTGGCGAGCCGATTTCGCGAGGAAATCCGGCTTGACGCCGGAGGAAGCCGAGATTGTGAAGAAGATAGCGGCGCAGTACAGGAAGGACTTCGTCGATTTGAACGAAAGCTGTCGAGCGGACCAATTGACCGCCCGGCGCACTTATGGGGGAGACCCGGACGCCCGGCGCAAATTTTTGGAGGGCTCTACCTGCCAACAACTTTATAATCTCATTCCGAAAGCAATGGCCGACCTGCTTACGGCTTTGGGATCGAGATCATTCACCAGGCTGGACGGCTACACGCGTCACATGCATGACAACGCAAAGATCCTTTACCGCCAAGGGCAACCCGCTAGCGGTCAGACCCAAATTCCAGCAGCGACGACTGAGACAACGGAGAAGCCCCAATGAAAGGGCCTGCTATCTATTTTTGTCTTGCTTTTTGCCTCTTGTTCGGTGCTGTGAGGGCTTCGGGTCAGGCTGAGGCTCAGGTGTCGGAGATGGAGACGCTAAACGGCAGTGGATGGTTGGCCATCAAGATCACATGTGATGCCTACGGTTCCTGGGACGATGGCAGTGGTGAGGATTATGCAGGAGTCAGTATCGGCAGTTCCGTGTACCACGGTTGGCGGGTGGCCCTGGTCGCATGGAGCATTTTATCAAGTTGAGGGTGCCCCCGGTCCCTCGCACTTGGGGACCGGGGAGGGATATTCGAGAAGCCGGTAGCGCATCCACTCGGGCAGTTGCCAACC
>Ga0302320_10012293_pt1 | contig 18020 bp, 16 predicted proteins | sample Bog_T0_3_FD_202130 | JGI IMG/M metagenome (GOLD analysis project Ga0302320, IMG submission 202130) | Peat permafrost microbial communities from Stordalen Mire near Abisko, Sweden - Bog_T0_3 | ecosystem: Environmental > Terrestrial > Soil > Wetlands > Peat | place: Sweden: Abisko, Stordalen Mire...
GGCCTACGTCGAACACTCTGAATTACAAGATCTGCAACCAGACAGGAACGAGCATCACTCCGGGCGCGGTCACCTTCAACGTGGGGGCAAAGTAATGAGAAGACTACTGTTGTTGCTTCTCGTGCCCCTTCTAGCGGCGGGCCAATTCACCATCCCGTCTCATACTGGGGCAACTGCTGGGTCCGCCTATGTGACTCCGACCTACGTCGCCAGCACCGAGGTGTACAACGCATCCAGCGTGACCACTCTTACCACCCCAGCTTTAACTGCCACAGCAGGGGACATCTTTGTTGGCTACTGTGGAGTCGAATCATCCAGCCAAACATTCACCTTCTCCAGTTCACCAACAAACACAATCAATGCTTCCTTTGGTGTTCTCTGGAACGGTGGAACCTCTGTACAGATGTTCGTGGTTCAAAGTGCTGTGGCAGGAAGCACCACATTCACATGCTCTTGGTCTACAGCCTACGCTTATCCAGGCTTCACTGTACTCCAATATCACCACGGATCACTGTCAACCGTTGATACTACTGGATTTGGCACCCAAACTGGAACTTCCTTTACTACTTCCAGTTTCAGTACAACTGCCCGTGGTTTGATCGTCGTCTGTGGATACCCTACCTTCGGAATGGGTACCCCAACGGCTGGGTTGATCGGAGGCGTGACAGCAACAGTTCGCACAACAGCAAACCTATGGCCAGCCTGTGAAGACCTAACAACAAGTACATCCCAAACGTCTATAACTGGAGCTATGAGTAACCCAACCAGTGGGGGCTGGCTCTGGGCGTATGTGGCTTTGAAGTAATGTGGTGATTCAGTAGGCAAAGGAGTAGATAGTGGGATCACTAAGTCTTCAGCTCTACAACTCGACTACCTATGCCGACCAGCTGGCTATCCAGCTGGGGTTGTTCCAGGATCGTCTTACTGGGGAGCCATCCACGGCGTTCCTTGACAGACTGTATGCCGCTGCGTACGCGCGTAGAGATCACACACTGGAGGGTGTGATCAACGAGATGGTATCTCTGCTTGGATTGAGCATACAAGCCGGTATACTGGTGACCTCGATTGACACTTCGACTGTGATAACCGTAGGAGCCGGTCAATTGACTATCGGGTCGGTCGTTATCCCCACAGTGACGATCGATTCGGATGATTACTGGGAATGGCGTATGCTGAGCGATGTAGTGAGCGACATCAACTCACTGACATACAGCACAGCAGTGCTGCAGATACCGGATGCGTATGCGATTCAGCTGGTTCCTCAATCTAGTTTGGGTTGCTCCATAGCTGAGCCTATTACAGCGATTACCATGCAGTTGTTAAAGACAGGCATTGCCGTAGGTAGCGAGCTGTTCAACAACCCAGTAGGGTCTTATGTGCTGACTGCTGGGGGCTCTCTCACATTCAGCGTTGCTCCCCAACAGGGAACGACTATCTCGTACACCTACAATATGTCACCGTTCTCCCTGACCTGTTCTGAAGTAGGTGTGATCAACTTGATGGATCCGGCTTTGCAGACGACCGCGCTATGTCCTGACGGTTCCTTGGTGCATCAGGTACAGGAGTTCGTACAGCAGATCTTAACCAGTGATCCTTGTTACTGGGGGTAGGAGGAAGAGTGGATAATGAGTTCCCGACGATCGTTCCAGTGAAACCAGGCGAGCATTTCGATCCTCCTGAGCCACTGTCAGACTATGATATTCAGATGATCCATGCGGGTCTTCTGATTCCCAACGCCAAAGACATTCTGAGTATGTCACGTGAGATACGCAAGTGGCGTGGAGTTCCCAACCCAGACTTGATTTGAGGTAGATAGTGCTAGGCTTCTTTCTCGACTCAGCGTTAACCCGGCCAATAACAGCTTCAGCTCCCAAGCGGTTCCTATCTCCGTTGGCTGGGATTGTGAAGGCCAGCACTGTCTATTTGGGGGATCCGTATTCGGCTCTTGTGATGACAGCCGCTTCCATCTCGGCGTCCAGTCTGGTCTTGGATGACACATCAGAGTTCCTGCCTTCTGGAAGCGCCGTGGTAACCGATCTGGCAGGTACCCAGACCGTCTCCTATACCGGCATCACTGACCTGACTCTGACTGGAGTGACCGGTGTAACAGCCGCTATTCAAGTCAACTCGAAGATCATCCCCAACAAGCACTGGGTTGCCAGGAGTCAGGTGTCTATCACGCCGGCTGGCGCTGACTTGAGTACATTAGGGGTGTCTGTTCAGGCTGACGGCGGAGGGTTCACATACCCCGGGATGCCGTTGATACTGAGCTGGTCAAGCTTGGAACTCAACGGATTGACTACAGGGCAGAACAAAGCCATAGGAATCCAGATGTACATTCCAGCCGGTGCACAGGGTGAGTTGGTGCATTGGGGGTTGTCAGTGGGCCCGCTGTATCCATTGTCAGTAGGTGTCAGCGTCATTCCATCCGGAGCTATCGGCAGTGTCTCGCCCTACATGTACGGTTATGTGAACCAGCAGGATCAGATGTTGCCACAGCACATGCGCCTGCTGCCAGACAATAGGGATGTGTCATCAGCACCTGCGGGGTTCACAATAGGCCAGTATTGCTGGAGAGATGATACTGAGATCAACGCTCAAGCCATCGTGCCGACCAATTGGCTCACCGACCCAAGTACTATGGGAGCTGAGAAGTTCATACCTGGGATAGGTTGTGGGGACGATCTCGAGCCTTTGGGATTCACCCAGCAGGACAACTCCATACATCTGGAGATCAATCGTGGGTTCTACTACACAGGATACAAGGGTTATTACCTGCCAGCCCAACCACAACTTGACATCTTCAATGCTCTGGTCACGGAGCTTCCTCTAAGCGCCGTTCCTCAGCCACTACTGCCTATCTTCGTAGGGACTTATTCGTTGGACTCGCAAGGCTTCTACGAGAAGAGCATCGAGTATCGCTACCAGACAGCAGCGGCTGTGACCAGAGATGTGGACATGCCGGAGTACTACTACACTCTGGATCGAGCAACCGATACCATCACTTTGAACCAACCGTTGCCGTTGTTCTCAGCCTACTTGGGGGTCATAGGAGGCAGCGCGACGGACTACTTCAATCTACCTGTCTATCCGGTGGACAATGTGTCCAGTGTGTATGTGCAGAGGTCGGATAACACCAGGGTAGTTGGTGCGAACTGGACTTTCAACAAGGACTTGGGAACCATAGTGATATCCAATCCAACTCCCCTGGGAGCGGTTTCATCCATCGCAGGAACTGTCCAAGGAGAGATGGTGATGGCTGCTTGCACGCTGGCTCTGGCAGTCCTGTATGAGACAGGGGCGTCGGATTCCCTGGTGTTGGACAACCTGGATTTGAACCCAGCCTTCGCAGGGATATCCGGAGGGTATGTATACTTACAGCAAAGTAGACAGAACCCCGGCAGCATAGTGCTGAGCTGTGACAAACCACTGATCAACATTCCAGCGACATTCTCATCCATCGTCGGGCTGGTAGCTTACGGGCCTGTGAACTTCAATGGAGACTATGCTCTTCTGCAGGCTACGGTTTACTCCCAGGTGCCAGGTCAGATCGTGCAGGGCGTAGAGCTGGAGGCTGTGGTAGACGATCCAGACTTCCTTGGTACACCCTGGAGCGGCACCTTGAACGGGATAGACCCGACGGTTGCTCCAGTCATCGTGACTACTGGAGCAGACGGGTCAGCTAACCTGATCTTCCGCCCGCAGAAGGAGTACGGGTTCTCTATACCTCCGATAGCGGCAGCCGGCGGTCTGGCTGGATTGGCGACTACAACTCTCGTGGATGACACGATAGTCCTGCCTGAACCGGTAGCTATATCCCAGATATGGGCGAGTGCAGATGCATCACCGTGGTTGGTTACGCTCTACACGGTGTACAACAATGATCCATTGTTCGGGAAGGTTGGAGCTGGCCCGGGAGAGATACCGTGGGATGCAACGACTGGTATCAATGGGCCTGGCACTGTAGGATACAAGACGAATGGGCGATTGGTAGTGGTGGCAAGCGCTCCAGCTACGCCTCTTTATCCCCTCTGGGCCTTGGATTCGGCCGGGCGCAATCAGACTAACTCGTTGTTTAGCGGAGAGGTGGTCAGCCTGGTATATAACCAGACTCTTCCTACCACTTCGACAGTGGGGGCTTACTTCTTGACCTTGACTCAAAGGGTGCTTGTGAGGATGAAGGCAGTGAATTCCAATGTGGAGTCGAACGCGATCCTGTTGGAGATGGCACCGCCGGCACTCATCATCGACAACCTGTGGCTGATCTTGAACGACGCAATCAACGGGATTCTCAACCAGTATAGGCTGGGGTAAAGAGGTAGAACATGGCTAACAGCAGCAGATACCGCATGGTAGATTGGCAGGCCGAGAGGATCCTGGAGAACACTGAGCTGAACAGGCTCCAGGGTATCTATGAGGGAGTCAATACCAGCGGCGCTAAGGTTGTCTACGACCTGGATCAGATCTATCGTCCTGGAGCCATCCAGAACATCACTGTGGTTATCAGTGGTTTGACGGCGTCATTCAGTGCTACAGACGCAACCAAACCGATGGCTGTGTTCGTGCGCGGGAGGTGGGAGGCTCTGACGGCGGCTGACTTCCTGGGTGGTTCTCCAACCCTTACTCTAAGTGGAGTACAGACCCAGATCTACCTCAACTATGCTCTCAACATAGTGACTTGGAATGGTGCTGGAGGGACACTTACAGACTCCAGCCTGGTCGACTCTGTAACAGGCGATCCGACAGCCAATATGGGAGAACTGGATCTGAGCATAGCGGCAGCGGATACATCTGGGGTGGCTCTCAATGGAGCCACGCAGTTGGAGAAGAACATTACTCCGATAGTCATGTTCCTGTTCACCAACAGTGGAACCGAGCTGACCCTAGTTGCCCAGGACAATGTCAATCCTCAAGCGTTGGGGACACTAGGAGTAGCTGGGTTAGTCAAGACAACGACAGCCACAGGTGCCGGCGTAGTCGTATCCACAGACGATTCTCGTATGACCGACACGAGGACTCCAACAGACTTGACTGTTATCGATGCCTCGGTGAGGGTTCCTCTTGCCGTTACAGGAACCAATGCAGATGGGAGCGACAAGTACGATCTGACCCTTGACCCGGGAGGCATCTCAGCAGACAAGATCATCTGGCAGGAGGTTACGGAACGAGTATCAGATGCTTTGGCTTGGCTCAATACGCAGTTCGCAGGGATACTGGCGACCCTAGCTTCGCACATAGGAGTGGCTCTTGGTTCGCCGGCTACGCACCCGTTCCCCACAGCCGGTCAGGTTGGAGCTGCTCCTGCGAACCATGTGAATAAGCCTCTGGATCCTGGCCCGCCGCCATTCCTAGACCTTACTACTCATCCAGCTTGGATCACAGCAGACCAGGGAGGGTTTGGTATAGCCAGGACCGGTATTACACCAGTCGCCATGGATCCTGGCTTCGGCGTTACCACGGCAGGCGTTCTCCAGGCAGGACTGCTGCATAGTGGGGACGCATACTCCTTATTGGCAGAAGCTCTTGAAGCTTATCCAGGCGGAGTGGATGGAGACGGTGCTCAGACTCCGACCCAGCTGGGATTGATGAGTGCCATGGCTGCAATACTGGCTGGCCATGTCAACAAGGTCAGCCACAAGAACCCGCACGGTACGACGCCTGCCAGTCTTGGGATCCTATCTTCACTTGGTACGAACGGTTATATGTTGATCCCTCTCGGGGCTGGCAACAACTTCATGATCCAGTGGGGTCATCTCATTGCAGTTCCCCTCTCGTCACCCGGTACTGCAGTCACGTTCAGTCCGTGGTTTAGCAATGCTTGCATTGGTGCTTGGGGGATTGCGTCCTGTCCTCCTGGATTCGATGGCGGCTATGTTGCCCTAGGAGCGGTTCCGACGGCGAGCGGGGTTTCCTTCTGGGTGGGATCTGCTCCAAGCAACCGTGACATCTTCTGGTTCGCGATAGGGTACTAAAGACCGGAGTTCATCATGCCGTCCGACGGAGTCGTCAACTTCTACTACAGCAAGACTCTTCCAGCCCGATCGGTGGCGATCGCGCAGGTCAGTGTTCCTGTGCTGACACCAGCCCAGCTGACAGATGTCAACAACACTGTCTACGGTGCTGGGGTGTTGGAAGTGTGGAAGTCGACGACTAGCCTGAGTTCTCCACCTGACTTCCTGGCCCCAGACTTGAACATACCGATAGAGATCTCAGGGAGCCTCACCTACTTCGTGGGTAGTCAGTTCTTTGAGCTGACCAATGTACTAGCTACTGATGAGACTACTCCGTTGTTCTACATCCACCAACTCCCAGCAGGCGGTGTAACCAATGTCCAGGTTCTGGATCTAGATGGAACGGATGTTACCTCGCAAGTAGAGCTGGTGGCTAACATGGACACCACCATCAATTGCATCTACCACAGTTTAGATGGAGCGCCTTATAGGGTGCAGTACGCCAACAGCGCTGACGGATCTCTGATCCAGCAAGTGTTGATGTACTCCCGCACGATGCAGCAGGTGTTCACAGGTGTCTCAGCTGGCAGCTACAACATAGTTGGCAATCTGTTGACACTGCCAGACATAGGCACATACTGGTTCCGGTTCACGCAGAGGAACGGGTATCAAGTCTTGCCTATGTACACCTATCTCCCCAACATACCTTGGTATCCACGCATAAGGTTCGGACTGCTGCCGCCTCCTGGAGAGTGGGCAACTCAGCTGTTCCTTCCAGCGGCTCCTTGGTTATTGGGAACCTATGTATCTGGGAAGGTGCTTGATCTTCACATGATAGAGTTTGAGAGGCCGGAGATGTACAACGGCTCTTCCAATCCTCCAGACATCTTGATCTTCGATCAGTTCGGGAACATCAAGTATGCGCTGGGGCTTCCAGCTACGAAGGGGTATGTGTACAATTGGCAGGCAGGTCAGATATCGTCCCTGGACCAAACCTATGCCAGGGTCGATGTGGCTGTGGAATTGGATCCTACTGACATCATCTGGGGCTTCTATACCTACGCGGAGCGTGATGTCATCTACGCTGACTTTGACCTGAACCCAGTAACCAACTCGATGGCCAAGAACACAGTGCTGGTGCTGTATGTCGAGTTCCCGGGAGGAACTCCTGGCAAGAACATCTACCACCAGCTGTTCGATGCCTCAGGTAATGTGATTGCTGGGCAGACGAACGATCCTAGCCCTCCTACTTGGACTGAACTGGTTCCTAGCGCCGGCACAGTATTCGCTCAGGTCATGATTGGAGCTTCGGTGAGCGAGGTGGACTTCACATTCACCGATGCGAGGGTTCGAGGAGGAGGACTGGCTCTTCAGTATCAGGGCGTTCCTCAGGCAGTGAACTTCTGGGACATTGGATACTGGGATGGCAAGCCATATCCCATTGCGGGAGCAGTAGCGATCTACTTGCCGTACTCGATACTTGATGTGCTGTCCAGGGCAGATGTTGAAGGCAGAGTCAGCGCGGCGCTGCCTATGGGGGCGATGCCAATCCTGCGCTACATTGACTCCAATGGTATGGAATGGGTTTAGACATGAGACGGATACGCATTGAATCGACGGAGCGGTACCTGACCGACAAAGTCTGCGCCGAGATACGCATTATCGACGCTGACACAGGGAAGGTGATGGACAATGTGCAGTCCGCGTCGATCTTCATGTCCATCGACGATGTGATAGCTGCCCACCTGGTTTGCATCCAGATGAGTGAGGATGGCATGCACTGTACGGTAACCCCAGACGGTAGCCTCATTGAGTACGATGAAGATGTTGTAGTTCAATCAGTCCACATTGGATAAGGAGAGGTGCTGAGATGCCGATAGCATTCTTCAAGTGTGAGTGCGGTATAGAGACGAGGAAGTTGGTGCCTTTGGATCACAGTCATGATACATACGACGAGAACCGCCGGCGTTGGTACTTTGACCCATCCAAGGATCCAGGAAGGCTGGATCTGTATCCCAACTTCGTAGTCTGCGACTGTGGACGGTCGGTGAAGCAGACTGTGGATCCGAAAGGGATCCCTACCAAACTACTGTTCAACTACATGGCTGAGGATATGTAATGACTGCACCCTTTAACCTGCTATGGTCACAGAACGGAACCGTGATACACGGAGGCGCTGTAACTGGGTCTCTGGTGTTCCCTGTGATGTTCCCTGGGGTCACTTCGCAGGTTCAACAGATCACTTTGTCCAGTTCGGCTCTCACTAATGGCACATTCGACATCCTGTCAGGAGTGAAGTTCTACCTCACTGGAGATCCAACTGACTTGAATACGGTGCAAGGATTCACACCTCCAGGTATTGTGCCAGAGGACGGCTGGCCCGTAGGTTGGCCGAACCTAGGCAATGTGTCTACAGTAGCGCGGCCGGAGCTGGATGGAGGACTGCAGATCAGCTTTGACGGGCTGCATTGGGATCCTCCATTGGGAGCTACTTTCTCAGCTGTTCAGGCTGCGGCTCCTGGTTCGGTAGGAGTTGGGGATCAGAATGATCCAACTACCTGGCTGCTTCTGCCGGCATCGGCGATCGGGCTCAACGGGGCTGATGGGATACTGGGCCCGTACGACATAGCGACCTTGTATCTGAGGTATGTGATTCCAAACTCAGTCACTGACTATCAGTTGTTTGACATCAGCCTGGCTATTGATGCGGATGTAGTTTAGGAGCTATATGGAACTTCTAGGTAGCTACGATTCCAGCCTCCAGCTTAATTACTATCAAGCTCTGCTGGCTCTGCTGAATGCCGCGATCGATGCTGGCGATCTGTCTGGCGGGTCAGCCTTCGATAAGTCCTCTGTGCTTACGCTCGAGGCACAGGCACAGAGCTTCGCTGCTTTGCCTACTGGCACCGCTGGGTCTCGAGTGACCGACGAGTCGTTCAACTATCCCCTATCGTTGCTACAAGCAAGGCTGAGTGCTTTGCAGGCAGAGGCTGACAGCTTCACGACAGTATCCGGTCGGCTGCTGGACATCCTGAACAATGAGACCGTATTGCTGGACGACATTCTGGCTGGAGACGCTCTGATCCACTGGGAGGAGTCTCTACCCCAATTGGGAGGGTGGAGCTATGGGTGGAACTTCAGCATAGGGCAGGGTCCCAAGTCGCAGGATGTCACCAATGTTGACCCAATTACCACCCCATTGGTCATCTACGATCAGGAGCTACCTACATCAGCAGTGTTTGACTGCTCGAGCGGGACATTGAGCGCTGGGTTGTGTTCACCCACGACCGTCAGAACCTTCAAGGTCAAGGACGCCATATGGAGCTACACGACATCGGGAATACCACAGGAATTGTATGCTCCGGATATGACCTGGGCTCAGCTGGACTTGCTGGAGACCTTGCCCAGGGTGTCGTTCCCTTCTATCAGTACGAAGGTGATATACCCAGAAGCTGGATCGATCGTTGGGGTGCTGAGCTTCGTTGGATCTGGACCTTTGGGAGCGCCGCCCTCTGGAGGAGCTCTACCGACGTATCTCAGGATCCTGTTCTATCCACGACGGAACCAACTACTCAGCACGGATACAGTGTCGGTGCTGGCAACGAACGGCACTGTGATCAATCTGAGTTCGTATGCGATAGATCCCAATAGCGTTATCGTGATGAAGCACGATGGGACGAAGGTGTACAGCCCAGATGTGGACTTCAATGCCCAGCCCATTCCACCGGCGAGCTCGTCCTATGGGGTGACCCCTATCAATATAGGTGTGTCTGTCCCAGTAGACATCTATTTCACTGAATACTGGCCTGCATACCAGTGTTCCATGGATCAGAGTACATGGTCGGATATCATAATGCTTGATGGCGACCGGCTTTATAGGGACGATGAGACGGAGTTCTTTCCTATAAGCGTTATCAGCGGGGTGAACCCATGGTACCCGCTGACGGACGAGACTGGTTCTCCTACAGGCATCTACTTCCAGCCGCTGCCTTTGACCCTATTGGCCAAACAGTATACGGTTCTGGTGACTACAACGGGGACGACCTCATCCGTGCCGGATGCCACCAGTGTGATCCTTGAGCTGGATATCGAGCAGCCGTCGTATCTTAACGCTATTAACCTATCACCATTTGCAGCCTTTCCAGTCATCCTGCAGAAGGTGGAGGTGGAAGGCCTGACTTCCATCAACAGGAATACCGTCTTCAGCGGCTCCTTCCTGGTGGAAGGGTCTATGCAGATCCAGTTCCCAAGGCAGATCGTCAACAAGGCATACCTGACCATGGTGCAGCAGAACTACACCATCAAGGAGTATCAGGAGGCCGCCCCAGACGCACTACAGCGGAATACTATGAATAGCCTGCAGGCCTCTCTACCGTACGCCATGCGTGGAGCGCCGGCGGCGATGCCTGTTCTCTACCAAGGCTACCAGTATGAGTACGGCTTCGAAGACCTAGAGGCGCTCGACACCCAGCCCACAGGCATGCCTGGGGTGTTCGTGCAAGGCCCTATGACCATCCTTGGGTGCCCGGAGGTCCTGCGTGTAGACGCACAGACCTCAGGGACAGTTGACATGTATATCTGCTACCAGGCTTATGATGTCAGTAATACAGTAGTGGATGAGAACCTGACTGGAGTAGAGATCACCCCCAACACGACCATCGTGTTCCCATTCTCCTCATTGCTGGCTCGAGGGTCGGTAGTCTCCGTAGAAGTCAGCATGCGGTTCGTGCTGCGTACCCCCGATGCCGTCGTATCACAGTACTATATGCAGGCAACCCTGAGGTAGATAGGAGGCCCGGCCTGTTCTCTTCGTTTACTGACACGAACAACGCGCTCCTGGTCAATCGTCTGGGAAGGATCCAGACTCAGCTTCAGGCTCTGTCCCTGTCGACCAAGGAAGACTACACAGCTCAGCTGATAAGCCTAGTGAACAAGGTTATCAACGAAGGCTATCAGATGCAGCCCACAGTCTCCATCACCAGGCAGACGCCAGCGGATGTAGGGGACTTCGTCCTCAACATGCTAAGCCTCAACCAGGATTGTGGGGATATAGCCGACGAGATCAGCCGGATTGAGGACAACGCCAGCGTCCTGTATAACCTGGCGGCCGCCACACAGAACGCTCTACGGCAGCAGATACGGGAGTCCATGTACGTGTCTACTGTGAGCGAGTTCAGGGAAGAGTTCATCAACCAGAACCAGATCAGCGCGTCGACAGCCACGCTGGACTTCGTAGCTGGCTCGGCTACGGCGGCCTTGATCACTGAGACAGTCCTGAGCCCTACTCTGGCAGTAGGATCCAACTCCGTGGGGACTACCACGGATGATATTGGAACTCTGCAGACCGGCACTCCAACCAACCTGTTCACCTGGACTGGAGAGCTGCTGGAGATCATCGTGACCTTCCCGACCGCAACTAAGATCAATCGACTGATCTTAGTTCCAGATGACTATAAAGGGTATGAAATCACCAGCTTAACGACCTCAGCAGACGGATCTCTGTTCAATGACGTCCTTAATAGTCTCAATGTAGGGTCGATCGTTCTCAACGCAGCTGGAGGCAAGTACTCAGGTACGACCACGGTAGACTTCCCGCCTCAGTCAGTGGTCAGTATGCGTATTGTGCTTGAGAACAGAGTAGACGGGACGACGATACCTCTACGATCGATGAGCCTGACCCAGAGGAGCTATCAGGCTACGGCGACGATCACGAGCACTGTTCAGACAAGTCCGACCGGTTTGGTCGTATTCTCAGCAGACCAGCTGGTGACCAGTCCATACGTGTCGATCGCTTATCAGATATCCTCAGACGGGGTTAACTTCACGACCATAGTACCTGGCCCAGTCACCTTGCCGGCAAACTGGTGGTACAGGGCTCTGTTCAGCAGATCCAGTAATGCATTCCAGGCGGCGAGCCAGCCGCTGGTTCAGACCACCGCTGACCCTAGCTACAGCTCTGGGTTCACATTGGTGAGCTCAGCTACTACAACCATCAGTCCCACCACGGTGGAGCGCGTCCTGGTTATTGAGAGCATAACCCAGCCTATTCTCCTGCAGGACACTCCCATTCCAGGGACTTTGTCTGTGAGGCAAGGTACGGTGTATTTGACGCCGGCGCAGTTCACGCTGGACTCGGGCAACAATCTGTCCATTCTAATCACTGTGTCCACAGTGACGGTCAGCTATCAGACCTCGGCAGCTGGTTCGGTGAACACAGCAGCATTGCAGCCTTACTACACGGCAATCTTGCGAGAGGTCACCTTTAGCTCCTAAATCCCTATGTAGCTATACTAGACAGGCTTGGAAGGAGCACTTTGAGTACTACGCTACCAGTCTTCGTGCAGGGTCAAGCCGCCACCGCGTCTGAGATGAACCTTGCCTTCTCAGATCTGCAGGCACAGGGAAACTCCATCCTGAACACGCTGTCCGAGGTACAGCTCACGACGCTGGTGGACTATCAGCGCCGACTGGACGCTATCAACGCGCGTCGTCAGAAGGTGGCTAGAGCGGCAGCTCCAGGGATAACCGACTTTGTGGTATCGGACTTCTGCAGCATCGACCAGACCCAAACCACAGCCACTGTCAGGGCGGATACGGCATCAGTAACGCTTCGTGAGCGCAGCGTGCCAGGTCAGGTGGAAGTCCTGTCGACCACATTCACATCGTCCACCGGGACGGTGCAGTCTATTGATATCAATCAGATACTGTTCTCGGTCTACAACTCGACCGGCGTCCCTACAGGGACATTCACGATTACCCTAGCGTCGGTCATGGCAGTGTCCCTGCTGACGATCGATATAGCTGCCATGGCCTCCTCTCCAAGCATATCGATCTCAGTCTCGGCCAACGGACTGACTTGGACACCAGCCAGCAATGTCCAGCTGAGCGGTTATCGTCTGAATGCCTGGCTGCCTGAAGTCCCGACCAAGTACATACAGCTGGTCATCACCCCATCTCATCCGGACAACTTGGGAGGGTCGACATACACTTTCGGCATTACCGACCTGTCTGGAACAGCAGTGAGCTACAACCTAGCCAGCGATGTCTACTTCGACGCGACGGACATTCAAGTGGCATCAGACACAGTCCAGCTGGTAGCCAGCATATCGGCAGGTCTTACCTACTATCTGTCTCTAGCAGGTGGCTCGATCGCGGCAACCCCGTATACTCCGATACCCCTACCCGGGGTCACTAGGGTGTACTGGACAGGTGGTGTCGCGAGCGGCGTGCTGGGGCTGACTTTGCCTGGCGATACTATCCCAGGGTCTGTGGCTGTGATGGGGCCAGGAGGAGCAGAGTTGTTGGTAGCTCCGGGGCTGTCTACTTCTGATCCCAACATAGCCGACATCATCAACACCTATGTTTCCCTGGTTGGGTCGGTTCTAACTGTTCTTCCAGCGCCGGCTGATGTCAGTGAGGGGTACAGCGTCTCTTACTTGACCGGTCCAGCTACTATCACAGCTTCCCTGCGGGTGCACATGACGACGCAAGACTCAACCGTTACTCCAATCTTCACCGGCGCTTACCTAGAGGATCTCTAATGGCAAACTTGGACCTTCAATCCGTTGAGCTGGTATCAACTCTACGCACAGCACCGGAGAATGGTGCGCCAAGCTCCGCCGACTACTATGACGGAGAGCTGGAGAAGCTGACCGATCTAGGCACATTGGCGGCCTTCATCAACAATACCCTGCTGCCTATGCTTAACGCCCTGCCAGATGTAGCTGCAACCGGGCTGCTGGGAACCTCATGCTACTCAGACATCAGCGCGCAGGATCCACTGGTCTACGACAGCTCGACTGACACTCCGCTGATGATCACAGACAGCTTGCGTGTCCTGTATGGTCAGATCCAGACCGTCCAGACATCCATAACCTATCTGTCTCAGCAAGTTGTCTCTCTGCAAGCCAGGCTGTCAGCCTCAGGTCAGGACGATATCTCCATAGCTCTACAGGGTATAACCAGTACCCTGGCTAACAACTCGGCGCAGTTGATCAGTCTGGCCAATACCGTCAGCAACCTGCAGCAGGGCAACGGTATCCTGAGTGGCACCATCTACAGCGCGGCCGGCACCCCGCTTCCTGATGCTGCCACTTACCTCACTGGTATTCGTGCCACTGTCAGCGATAACCAGACCACTCTTGTAGGTAATCCATGGGGCAGCTTATACACCAGCGGAGGAGGAGATACTGTTCCTGTCTGGTGTGACGGGGAAGCCTGGCGCGTAGGGTAATGTAACTAGGAGGGTAATCACATGAGTCAATCCAACTTGTCTGGCATCATCAACGGCAGCGACGGCAATCCGCTCGTCTTAGGCTCTGTAACGTTCCAGCTGATGAACTGCGGAGGTCCGCCCACCTATGGCCAGGCTTCCTATACATTCCCACTGGACTCTAACGGGTGTCTAAGTGGGGCGGTGGAGATCAACGCCGACACTGGCTGCCCGGGAAACAGCTACTACCACGTGACAGCCTCTGACTCTGCCGGAGTCGTGAACTGGACGCGCGACTATCAGGTCGCAGGGCCTGTCTTCGACCTGTCTGCTGCCGTCCCGTTGAGCACGCTGCCAGATCCTCCTCTACCTCCTACCCCTCCTGTTGTGTTTGTCACACCTGTTGGTGGCGGAGGTGGAGGTGGTGGAGGCATCAGTGGTAGCGTGGACCCAGGCTACATGCCCATCGCCACGGCTCCGAATACGCTTAGGAATGGTCCGATTGATTACGGGATAACGGTTTCTGACGGTTTAACAGTACTGAGCGCTGGCACTGGCGGTACCTTCATTGTAGACACTGGTGGCGGCGGCGTGTCGCTTATCGATCAGAGTGATGTTCTTGCTGGCGGAGTAGATGTAATATCGCAGCAAGGTGGTGTGAGTATCATCAATGCGGGCGGTTTTGGATACGTTTCTATTCAGAACGGCGGAACTAGCGGCACTGCAATCACCGACACAGGTGGCGGTGGAATCACCATCTTCGACGACCAAGCAGGCGGCGGTCCCGGTGTGCTGCTCAAGGGCAGCAGTGGGATGACGTTGAGCACCAGCAATGATTATTCTGGTGTGACGGATGGGCCAATTACCATCGTTGCTGGCACGAACTTACAACTAGCAACGGCTGGCACGAACTTACAACTAGCAACGGACCCCACTATAGGCCCAAACGCCAGTATCTCGCTTGTTAACTCAGGCAGCGGTACCGGGGCGTTGGGACTTTCTAACACCCAAACCGGCGGCACTCAAATCATCGACACAGGCGGCGGCGGCATCACCCTATGGGACGACCAAGCAGGCGGTGGTCCGGGCGTCTTAATCGAAGGCAGCTCCGGCATTCATATCTCCACATCGAATGATGACACCGGCGTTACGGATGGGCCAATTGTACTCGTTGCTGGCACATACTTATATCTAGGAACGGACCCCACTACAAACCCAAACGCCAGTATCGGGCTTAATAACACAGGCAGCGGCGACGGGGCGTTGAGACTTTCTAACACCCAAACCGGCGGTACCCACATCGACGACTTTGGTGGCGGTGGAATAGGCATTTCGGCGACGAGTGGGGCCAGCGGTATTTCGGTCGTCAACGGTGGCACGGGTGGAACTTCCATCACCGACTCTGGCGGCGGTGGAATAGGTCTTTTGGCGTCTTCTGGTAACAGCGGTATCGTATTCAGCAATACTGGCACCCTTGGAACGTATATGGAGGACTCTGGCGGCGGCGGGATCGTTATTGGCGATACGTCGCCAGATGGGAGTTTTGTCTATCTCGGCTCCGTTGCAGGCAATGTAGGTATCTCCGTGGACTCGGGAACCGGAGTTATTGCCCTCACCAACTCAGGAAGCGGGCCTATCGTTCTTTCCGCTGCGAGCGGCGGAATCGTACTTGACCCAACAGGACTCGGTGGGTCTAGCCCCGGTAATGTATTCTTCAACGGCCTCCTCGTCCACGGTACCATCTACAGAGCAGCAGGAACACCGCTTCCGGCTGCGGCTACGAATCTTACCGGCGCTAGGGCTTTCGTTAGCGACGCTACAGCCAACATCTACGGCATGGCCTACGCAGGCGGCGGCACAATCAACGCTCCAGTCTATTGTGATGGAGTAAACTGGTGTATGGGATAAGAGGAGGAATACAATGGGTCTGATCTTGTTGATCGTCATCCTGTTCTTGGTCTTCGGTGGAGGCCTTGGGTACTATGGATACAACCGTGGCGGCTGGGGTATGGGAGGTGGTATCGGGATTGGAACCATCCTGATCATCCTATTGATTCTATACCTGTTGCATGTAATCTAACAGACATCCTAGAGGTGTCCACAACCAGAACCCGGCGAAGACGAGTCCTCTGCGACCTGCCGTAGAGGTCTCACAATGACACAATCCAAGGTGCAGACACAGTCTGATACCGTACTGCCTCGTATGGAGATGGGCATGAGCCCATCAGGCGACGTGTTCCCTAGGCCTGATCCTTCCAAGCTGACTACAGAACAGCTTCTTCGAGAGGTAGCTGCTCTCAAGGAGATCATGTTCACCCGTCTGGAGGGGATGGACAAGGCCATCGTTCTGTTCGATGAGAACATGACCCGTGTCCCTACGGATACCGATAAGCAGATATCCCACTTGCGGGCGCTGCTCGAAACCAGGCTTGATGGCATGGATAAGGCTATTGGCTTGTTCCAGAAGTCGTCTGACCAGATTCACGTGTCGATAGATGAGAAGCTGGCGGCCTTGAAGGCTGTACACGAGGAGAAGTTCGGTTCAGTCCAGGTTCAGTTCAGGGAGCGCGATGTACGAACCGACCAGTCTTCCAAGGATAGCAAGGTCGCCGTGGACGCCGCCCTTCAAGCTGCCAAGGAAGCCGTGGGTGAACAGAACAAGTCCTCAGCGCTGGCTATTGCCAAGTCAGAGGCATCTACCACCAAGCAGATTGACCAGCTGGGGATACAAGTACAGTCGCAATCGAAGAACTTCGATGACAAGATTGCTGATGTCAAGGATAGGTTGGGGAGGATGGAGTCGGCCAAGTTGGGAGGCAATGAGTCTGATTCTAAGCATCAGACCAACTCTTCCTTCTATGTGGCTATCTTCTCGGCACTTGTATCCCTTGCCTCCGTAGCCACTACTATAGCGGTTGTACTCATGAGACATTAGTGAGAGCCAGGCGCTGGCACATGATACGCAAAGCCAACCGTAAGAGGAAGGCCTCGGGCTTTGAGAGGGCTGTTCACACTATACTCAAGCAGGAGCATATCCCATTCGTCAAGGAGAAGACAGTCGGCCGCTGTCATGTCGACATAGCTATTGGGGATATGTTCCTGATTGAGTGCCAAGGCTGCCATTGGCACGGGCATAAGTGTCAGGGTAAGCTGAACAAGATGCAGAAGGCTGCATTGGCTCGAGATGCCCGCCGATTCTGGTTCTTCAACCAGTTGGGATTCACAGTAGTCCAGATATGGGAGTGTGATTTCCACAAGAACCCCGAAGCGACCCGAGCCAAGCTATGCGACATCTATAAGAGGTGCAAGAGATGATGTCCGGCCCTGTTCTCCAGCAATCCGTGATCGATTCAATGGGCATCAGTTTCGTGCCTGGCATGGAGGAGCAAACTGGTACTGCTGGCGCTGTCATGGAGTCAAGTAAGATCAGGTTACAGCTAGGCCTAGATACTGTGCAGCGGTCCGTTAAAGGTCATGGCCTTACGAACGCCAGTGCCGGAAGGCTGACTAAGTTATTGGCCAAGCACGGAGAGATACCAGAAGGAACATCGGTTGCTGAGATAGCCGAAGCAGCAAAGGCAAGTATCTTCAGCAATATGCTTATGCCCGACGCTGCTCGTAAGGAGGTACTGGGGCAGAAAGCATGGATGCGTGCGACTGGTGTGAAGCCCATCGCGATTGATCCTTACATGCCCAAGAGTCTGTTTGACTCCACAGCTATACATGAGCAAATACATGCGGCTGATGCTGCCAATCCAGGTGCAGAGTTCTTCAATGAGGCTGCACGCTCGGCACCAAGCCTGTCCTCCTCATTGAGAACAGAAGTGGCTAGAGATGGAGGAACGGCAGAGGATCTG
>Ga0302320_10012295_pt1 | contig 18018 bp, 10 predicted proteins | sample Bog_T0_3_FD_202130 | JGI IMG/M metagenome (GOLD analysis project Ga0302320, IMG submission 202130) | Peat permafrost microbial communities from Stordalen Mire near Abisko, Sweden - Bog_T0_3 | ecosystem: Environmental > Terrestrial > Soil > Wetlands > Peat | place: Sweden: Abisko, Stordalen Mire...
GCCTGTATCAATCACCATGCGGTCGGAAGTGGAATGAAACGTGAGAACTTTACGGGCCATATGAATTTGTTCCTGAAACTGCGGAGTGAGTGAAAAGCGAAAGCAACGGGGTGTTTTGGGGCGGGAGAAACCACGAAAACACACCCGTTGCCATGAGGTTAATCCGCTGGGAAAAACCTCAAACAGGAGAATGCGCATGCAGGGTCAGCAGGTTCTCTGACGATGCACATGCAATTGAAACGACCAACTATGCCGCGAAGAGCAGGAGTTGCCCGCTGTCAATGGGCTCAGACGACCTCTTCCTCCGTTTTGAAACGGCGGTCATGGCAAAGCCGATGAATGACGGCTGTGCACTGGCTGTGGAAGCGGCCGCTGCGGGAGGAACCTCCGCCGCCATAGCTGCAACCAGAAGTGGTTCTTCCTCGGCGGGCATTTCCCAAGAATCAGCGGATAGCACAGGAGCAGGCTGGGCAGAGCCAAATTGCGCCTTGCGCTGCTGATTGACCTGCCGCCAAACGTCGTCAGCAGTCTCTCCAACACCTCCCTGTTCGACCAACTCACGAGCCATGGCAGACATCATGTCGGTATCTTCTTCAATACCGGCAAGCCCCTCTCCGCTGAATTTGCCCTCCATCATCATTGACACGAGAACCTTCCGGCCCATGAGGCGGATGCAGTTGGACTGCATCGTGTTTGCATAGGAGAAGAACTTCACGCGCACATCGCGCCGCTGGCCGATTCGCCAGGAACGACGGCTGGCCTGACGCAACGTGTACGTGGAGTATCCCGTTTCGTAGAAATAGATGGTGGGGAAGGAGAGGAGATCGAGACCAGTCTCCACCAGCCGCGGATGGCAAATGACAACATCCACGCCGTGCGACAACTGGCGCTCGTACCACGCTTCGCGCTTGTCGGTTGCAACCGAAGGTCTGAGCACGGCAACACGGAAACCGGCGCCGCGCAGCACCGTGTCTAGCCGTCCCACCACATCGTGCTTTCCGGTGTACGTGGCAAATACCTGGCACTTGCGTCCCTGAGCCAACTCGCCGCGAATGTCATCAATCAGTTCACGTTCTTTCGGATAGATGACTTTGTGGTCAAGAACCGCGGGGTCCGCGACCTTGATGATCACGTACTCGCGTGCTTTTCTGTCCCACATCTTCCGGTAGATCGTCTCGAAGCCGAAGGGGTGGTCGGGGTAACAGAGCAGCGTATTCAACATGATCGACCGAAGGCCCTTGTCCTTCGGGTACTGGTTGATGGTCTTCTTGATCTGTTCTGCGAGATCGTCGTAGGCGTCCCGCAGCGTGTCGCCGGCCGCCACCTCTATGACGGTCTCGCTGTAGGGTGGGAGCGCCTCTGCGATGTCCTCCAGGGAAACAAAGGCCGTGGAGTCCATCAGGTGATTGCCAAACAGCATCGGTGAGCAGCCAGGACGCCGCAGAATCTGAATCGACTTCTTGGGGTTGCGGGAGCACGCGTTTTCGCTCTCCGTGATTCTTTCCACGGTCTCGATCACGCCATACTTACGCTGAAACATCTCGCGTCCGGCACCGCCCCACTCGAAGCCTTCGCGGACCATCTGAGGGGCATCGATGCGGTACAGCACGTTGTAGAGGTCATCGGCGTAGCCGCCCATCATCGTTCCGGTGAGCGTGATGACCTTCTTTGCGATCCGCGCGAGTACAGCCAGGCCGTTGCCCTGAGCGGTATCGCCGGCGAGCTGGTGCACCTCGTCGGCTATGGAGAAGTCGAACCAGTCCAGCATGTACCGGCCCATATAATCCATAGGCGCCATTCGCTGGATTCGTGAACGATCGGCCGCCCAGAGAGGCGAATACAGCTTCGTCCCGCCTTTGCTGAGTTCTACCGTTTCCGAGTATTTCCGGCGCTCGTCAAAGTCGTCTTCGGTGAGCACGCCGTTGTTCGCCTTCGCTACCGGCTGGAACGTGTCAATGTTGACGACACTGCCTGCGTGCTCCCTGCTGCTTCGCCCAGCTTTGCTGTAAACGTGTTTCCAGTAGTAGCCGAGCTTGCCCTTCTCTTTTCCTACGATGAAGTAGGTCGGATAGGGATGCTGCTGGAGCCAGGCACGCCGGCCCATGGCCCGCAATTCCGGAAGAGAGGTCGCGAGGCCGCGGCGGCGCATGATGCCATTGGTGTACTGAATTTCTACCACGCCGTGAGGCTTCCTCTGGTCGCCGCCGTTGCGCAGATCCTCGATGATGTAGGTCCTGGCACAGGGCACGGCGATCAGAATTTCGCGCGCCCACTTTTCGGTGAGATGTGGCGGGCACATGACAATCGTGGAGAACGGCTTGGAGTGCGCGGCCACGTATACCACGCCTGCTCCGGCCATGAAGGTTTTCCCTGTCCCGCATTCGCCCACGATCTTCACCGCATCGTGATCTGCGAGATACTTCACGCATCCTATGATGGCGAGCTCCTGGGCGGGCAGCGGCTTTCTCATGAGGCGCGAAAGCTCCGGAGCGGGGGGATCGCTGAGCCCATGCAGTGGGGGATAGGTCTCAACAATCCTGCGCCCGAGCTCCTTGGAGTAGATGCGGAGGTAGTCATACAGCGTGGTCATTTCCATGGCAAATCTCGCTCTGTGGTGAGAGTGGCGGTGGAACTGCTGCTCCACCTGTCGTGTGATATATTGTTCGTCGGTGTTTGGGGTTACGGTCTGAAAGGGTGACTTGCAGCGGCAACTATGGAGCACCATTAGCGACTGTAGGCAGACTAATTAGCTCAATTCACTCGGTATGTGTCAGGAAAAGCTCTACAGTGTTAGGTGATGTAATTGTGCTTGATGTGATGGGCACCCAATAAATCCGTTTGTGTGCGGACTTTGGGGGCGGTGAACTTCAGGAGGCGTATCGGCTCTGCTTGAGACATGGCGAACCCACGTGAGTTGGGTGAGGTGCAGAAGGGTAGGAGCAAGAAGATTTGTTGCAGAATGCAGGAGATCGACGAATACCAATCACTAATATTGTAAATGGTAATAACTCGCCGGGGCCAATCAAAGTCAGATCTTTCGATATTGATACCAGGTTAAGGCTGATAAGAAACAGGTGATTGGCAGTAGAACTTCGACGGGATTACGTGTGTATTCCCAGAAGAGCTCACACCAAAACCAAAAGTGCATTGCCGTGATAGGAATTATAATGGCGCAAGGAAAGGCAGACTTGCGGGCAATAAACCATGTGGCAAGCACAAGATATGTAATAACCTCCGCAGGATACCACCCATACCATCGAACTATTTCAAACCAAGCTGCGGGAGGAACAATAATAGCGATGAAACAAGCTCCAACTTTCAGTACCCATTCAGTAACCGAAAAGTGGCGAGAAAGACGTAACGTCCCCCAAAATAATCCCCCAATGGTAGCAACATAGATTCCCCAAGCGAGACACCAGCCACACGGACTCATCTGAGCCAGCCCCATTTGTCGGTTCAAGCGATATGATAAATCTACAAACGGCACGAATACACCGCAGCCGTACATAAGCACGCCTGTGATCGCCATTGCAATGCTCAACGAAAGAAATAATTCATGTAGAATGCGCAATTGCGTTTTTCTGCTCTGGATACTGAGTGGTTTTCGATTCACTGGCAGACTAATGGGTCTCATTTGTGCCACCCTCCGCCTAGTTGCTTTGCCAGTGCTCCTGCCGTGATGATTTCCCAATGGATTCCCGAACCGCTATAAACCCAAGGCGCCGTTGTTCCATCACAGCCCTGACCGTTGTATGTATACGTAGAGGCGTCATCCATGCCATATGAACTTACCAGAAATTGATGAGCTATTTCATGAGCCGCGTTATTTCCTATACCAGTGCCTATCGCGTTCATAAGATCCGGGCGACTTTCCGCATTTTGAACATCTTGTGCGCTGTAGAGAAGAATTGGAAGCGCCCACTGGGATTGCTCCATGTTGGCTAGGTAATAGATATTACTGTCATGGGTTCCGGGGTATGGAGACGTTAGTCCGCACGAAGGCCCTTGCGAACCGTAATAATATCCGTTAACCACATTTGCCCGGTTATCGCCAGTATTTGCAACACCTTCATAGACGGTCACGGGATAATAGGCATAGGCCTTTTTGAGAGCCGCCAGGGATGCAGCTTTAATGTTCACAGCTTGGGAAGTGATATCGACTTGAAGATTCGGTAGATAGCTTGGATTGTCAGGATACAGGATAAAACTATTCTGCCAAACTAGTGCGAAGTACCACGGTCGAGCTGTAACGCCGTTCCCTGTTGGATTTCCTCTCCCAAAGGCACCAAGGTTACTTGTTAGCCATGCAGGAAGGTTCATGAGCTGAATCGAGGAAGATTGCTGGGACGTTGAGGCTACACCTGCCGTACGAACTATACTTTTAATCGCATGAATGCCACCCATGGAAGCAGGGACAGATGCAGCGATCGATTGCGAGAGTCCGGCGCCCATGTTGGCCATCGAATTCATCGCGTGTGCGCGGACTAGGTCTGTTGACAGCTCAGGCGTGCCCGACTGGGTGGCGATCATGCCACCTGACCAGTCTACCGTAACGGGATAGGGATTGGACGCAGTGATATTGCCATTCACGTCGTAGGTAGTCTGCCCTCCATTTGCGACGATGCTTCCATCCGAAAGGGCGTAGCTCGGCGTGGCATTCTGGATGGTTTGTGTAATGTTCCCACTTGAATTCATTTTTACCATTGCAGTCGTTGAGCACTCAGCCGATCCGTCTGGGCAGGTGATGGGTACTGACATGTTCCCGACAATGCTTCCGTCCGCGGCTTGAAGCGAGATCGTGTAGACACCGTACGGAACTGTGGATAGTGCCGCCAGGCTATTTCCACTTGACGAAACGGTCGCTAAGTACGCCGTGGGATAGGTATTGCTGCCGTTTGAGCTGCCAGCAGTAGAGTAGTCGCTGAATGCAATGAACGCGCCCTGATCTGCATTTGAGATCATAGAAAGATTAATCAGCGCTTGAGCCGAATATAGCGCTGTTGATGGAAAATCCAAAAGAGTCATTTCGTTCAATGTTCCGTCAGAAGTGACACGTGCGACCCCGATCCGATTGCATGGATATGTAGTAATGGAACTCCCATTGGAGTCCGTTCCTGTTGAAATTGTGTAGTCACCGAACGGTACATACAATGCTCCGTCACCAGCAAGAATCATCCTGCCGGTGTGCACGTTCTGCCCTCCAGAGCAGCCTGCTATTGCCGCGACGAACTTTACAACAAATCTCCCCGTGGATATGCCCCCAACAGTTTCGTAGGTCAATGAGTCCAATCCCTTTACGTTGGGGGGATCTGCGACATAATAGGTACCGTCTGGGCTAGGTATCATGGCCGCTTGTGGATCGTATTGATTGAATCCTGGGCCAAAATACTGGAGTGCTCCGTTTTGATAGGTATAGACGTTCGCGCTCCCCCCAGTTCCTGTTGTGGCGTCATATACAACCAGACCTTGGGGATTTTGACTCATTTCAGCAGCCGTCCCCCCGATGAGGTTAGGATACGGCAACGCCACTCTTCCCTGAAAATCAGGCACTAATGGGTGTGTATACAATGATGGATCCCATCCTCCTGAAAGCATCTGGTGTTCCCAGAGCTGGGTGCCATCTGCGGCGAGCGCCGTCACATAATAGGTCCCTTCTCGTGCGTATGACGCCAGAGCGGTACCTTCAGTCGGCGTATATGGAGGCTGTGGCGTAATTTCGTTGATTGTGCTCTGAGTCGCGGGAATGGACCATTGGATAGAACCCGTAGGCAATGATGTTCCATCGTAGACCGTGATAGTTGCACCCGCATCGGCGGAGATGATTTCTGCCGTCCCCGGGCTCACGGCACTGATAGTCGCATTGATGCAATCAGTTATACTGACTGTGGCCACAGAAGTATTGGAGGAATACCAGTCACAGTCTCCCTGAATCGTGTCGGTGGTTCCGACCCTCCGCATATTGTGCGTATCCCCAACGAGCATACTCAACTGATCAGGGGTGATCAGTTTTCCGGTGGGGGACAGGCCTATCGCGGGAATAAAGCTCACCGATAATGCGGTCGAGGCGATATCCCCGACATTGTTACCGGCCTCGATTTCGACGGAATTACTTGCGCCATGCAAATTGACCGCACAGGAAAATGTTCCGTTTTGAATATTTGCAAAGTTCAGTCCACTACCACACCAAAGCCAGGCCACACCAGAGCTGGCATCGGAAACTGTTCCAGTAATCGCAATACTTTGCGAAGAAGACACGTACTCTTGGTTCGGACTAGTGATTGATATTGTTGGGGCAATTGGATCTGTAGGAGTTGCCGTAATCGGGACTCCATCCACACTCGCAGCATATATCTGCACGGAACGCCAGCTATCCGTAGAAGACGGCGTCCCGTCCACAAAATATCGAACAGTCAGAGTCTGTCCGGCAGAAGCCGCGTGATATTTTATGCTATACACCGCACCTTGAGAATACCAGCCATTCTGCGGCGAAAGAGTACGGTCGACCCATACTGGCGCACTGCCATCACTGAGAAATGCTTGCAGACGCGCGGTGCCATTTGAAATTGCCGTGTGTAAGCGGAAGATCCGCTCCGATGTATCTGCCACAACCGTGATTTCAAAACCGCTTCCGGCACCTGCCGCATTCATATCGAACATGATGCCAGAATCACTCGGATCAGGCGTTCCGTCTTCAAATTGAAATAGCTCACCTGTATTGTTGATTGAGGTGTAAAAGTCGCCTTGTCCAAGTGGCTTTGCCGTAGAGATAAAAGGCGCGACACCAATCTTACGAATGATTCCGGTATAACTGCCAGTCCCGTTGCTTCCCGACCATTCATACGGCGGCGCGAACAATATCCAATCGGCGGTACCCTCGGTAGTCAGGTCGGTACTGATTGTATTCGACACCGTCAGCTTCGAAACACTGCCAACCAGCTCTCCACCGTTACCTATAATATCGACCTCATGAATCCCTGATGTCCCGGAGAGGCCAGCGCTATCAGGAGCCGATGCCTGAACTTGGTAATGTCCGCCAGGGGCCGGCCATACTCCGGTGTAGGGTGCCGAGGAAAAGCTAAGCGTTTGACTCTGATTTGCTAGTAGTGTGGCCGCTGTGACCTGATTGTCAAACTGCAATGTATCAATTCCAACTATGACGTTGGAATTTGCATTGAATGATGTACCGTCTGCCGGTTCTAGCAATGTCACTTCTGGAAGGTGTGGCTGCAATATTGCGCCTTCCAAAAGAACGCTACCGATCACAATGACCGTAAGTTGCTGCTCGCCTGACGCGGCTCGATAATCAAATGAGTAGGTCTTCTCCTCTCCTACATAACTTGGCCCCGATACCGAGGTGTCGACAATGGTCTCCGCGCTCCCATCACTCAAATAGGCGACCGCCACAATTGGTCCCCAGCCCTGCACATATACTTTGAGAGTCTGCGCCGTAACACCTGCTGGAACAGCAAGCGATGGCCCCCCGGATGGGCTCGTTATTGAAATACACCCGGTCACAGACGCCCCACTGCTAATCGGGGTCCCGCCAGACCAGCTAAATACTGGGCGGCAAGTGTATGCTAGTGAGCTAGCCGTGGCACCATTCAGAGGATCGCTGATCAGATTCGCACCAGCCATACGCGTCGCGGCCGTCGTTTGCCCATCCGCTCCCCAAAGAGCCCAGTCAGTGTTCGTTGCATCAGAAAGGTTAACCGCCGCAGGTGTATCATTTATCCGCAGTTTGAGCAGGGGCGCAGCCTGTGTTGCCGACTGAACCATGAACGCTGCTGGATTACTGGTTATGCCTCCCTGAGTCACAACCACCGGCCCGGTTGTCGCCCCAGTGGGCACAACAGCGACAATCTGGGAATCGCTCCAACTTGAAATCGATGCTATCGCGCCATTAAAGCTAACCAATCCTGTCAAGCCAAATCCAATGCCTGTCAACGTGACGGGTGTTCCTATAACACCACTACTTGGCACCACAGTATAGATGGATGATCTCACCGCAAATATTTGGTCGTTATTACTTGCTCCTTGATCGGTCGTAACTACGACGGGACCTGTCCCCGTCCCAACTGGCACGTAGGCAATGATTGAGGTCTGCGTCCATGACGCGACAATCGCAGTAATACCATTAAACGTGATCGACCCCGGTTGCGTTCCAAACGCGACGCCAGAAATCGTCACCGGATCTCCGGGCACGCCCGCAGTTGGCTGAACCGCAGTAATTTGAGGCGGCAACGGTAGAGACGCTCCTGTTAACGTTGCAGCGTTCAAAAAGATGCCGCCGCCGTTGACCGCGACCAAATCAATAATTAGGTTTTGACCGGCCGAGGCTGCATTGAAATTGATTGTGAACACATATTGCGCATTGTTGTCTTGAAGTGATGTATCGACTACAACTGGAGAACTGCCATCGCTCAGATAAGCTCTAAGCTGCGCTGGTGCGCTGGCGCTGCAATACAATCGAAGTGTTCTCGACGTAGTGTCAGCTTTCACGCTCAATTCAAATCCTGTTTGCGGCGGACCACTAACATACGCCATGGGTGTAATATTATTTTCCTGTACATCTGGTGTCCCATCTTCAAACGAGAACAGGCCGCCGCTCAAGAAGTATGTTCCACTTCCCTCATTAAGACCAATAATCGCTGGAGACGAAATTAGCTGATGGACACCGGCCTTGTGACTCCCAACCGTATAATCCCAATTTGCTTCGGCAAAGGCAATCCAGTCTGCGGTACCTTCTGTTGTGAGATCTACACTCGTAGCGATGCTGCTGAACGATTCGCTCAGACCCCCGCCAGTCCCGATGACATCAACACTGATTGCTTTAGCCGTCCCAGATAGTCCATGGGAGTCAACAGCCGCTGCTTGCAATTGATAATGTCCCTGTGGGGCAGTCGCCCAGATAGCGGCAAGTGCGTAGCCGCCCGAATAAGAAATCTGGGTGCCATTCGCGGACAGCGTTGTGCTGACTACATTGTAGTCATATTGCGTGGAAGTTACTTGGATCGGAATAGCCGTCCCATAATTGTACGATTGCTGGTCTTGCGGGGAGACAATTACGACTTGCGGCAGGTGCGGCTGTAGCACTGCCGCTGAAATGCTTACGCCTTGATCTGCGGCCGTTGAGGAGATTTGAACTGTTAGAATTTGCCCCGCAGATGACGCTCGGTAATCAATTGAATAGGTTTCTTGGCAAGAGCTTGTTACCGTGTTGGAGCTGATAGCGGGTGAACTTCCATCGCTTAGTGCGGCACTAATTTGCAAGCTGTCGCACGATGAAGCATACAATTTCAGTGTTTTGATGGTCGTATCTGCGGACGCAGTGATCTGGAACCCAGCGTTTAACCCATACACATTGATATATGGCGTCACTCCTGAGCCACTTGCAATAGGGGTGCCACCTGACCATGCGAACTGAATGATGCCGTTGTTATACGTACTTACGCTGGCTCCCCCAAGAACTGTGTAGTTGCTGATTAACTCCGTCGAGGAACGCGTAGCAGAAGGGGTACTGCCGTCTGCGCCCCATATAACCCAGTCTAGATTTTCAGCATCGGATAAAGTCACAGCCGCCACAGAATCGGATACCTGCATCTGCAATAGTGGCGGCTGGATTGCAAATGCTACACCGTTGCTAGCAACGCCAGAGACTGTCGTTACAATATCTCCTGACGCAGCACCACCTGGAACTGCTACTACAATTTGTGTATCACTCCAGCTAGAGGGAGATGCCTGCAATCCATTAAATGTCACCGTGCTTGAGCTTTGTGTGACGCCAAAATTGGATCCCAGAATGGTTGTTAATGTCCCCACGATTCCGAACGTTGGATAAATCGACGATATCAACGGCGAGGTTGATACTGGCGGAATCACCATTTGTGCCAGAGTAGAGCTGTTGGCAAGGTAGTTCTGATCGCCTGAGTAGACCGCTGAAACAGAGTGACTCCCTGTGCTCAGGGCAGTCGTGGCATAACTCGCGGTACCGGAACTTAGTGACGCTGAATCCCCAACATCGCTCCCATCAATTTGGAACTGTACCGTCCCAGTTGCGTCGCTCGGGAGCGTTGCGGTAAAAGTCACACTCTGATTCAGAGTGGACGGGTTTGCCGAAGACGAGACAGTTATTGTAGGTATAGCTTGATTGACCGCGAGAATCACGGTGTCACTCAGTACGCTGTAGTCCGTTGTGTCGGTCGGCGTGCATGTCACCGACAGCGTCTGCGTTCCAGCTGGCAGGGTGACACCCGCGACCGGGCTATAGACACAACTGCCTGACACAGAGAAGATCGCATTGAGTTCGGTCGAATCTAAAACGGTTCCATACGTAATTGGAGATGGCTGCGCCCATGTGATTGCTGGAGCTACGCCGGTGCCGGGTGCTACGGTGCCGATCGTTAGGTCTACGGCGTTGCTTGTCGCACTATTGTAGTTGCCATCTCCCGGATAAGTAGCAATCAGATTGTGGGAGCTAGGGATCAGTTCTGTAATAATACTTGCCCAGGCCGACGTCGAATTGCACCCTACCGTATTGTCACATTGTGGACCAACATTGACATAGCCTGTACCGAGAACAGTCGAACCATCCAGGAAAGTCACCATCCCCGTGGCATCCAGTGGCATCGTAGCGGTTAGCGTATACGAATACGCGTCGGTTCCAGGGTTAAGACTTGCTCCAAGAACAATCGTCGGTGTCGCCTCTACAACGCTCAGCGCTGCTGAACCCTGCGCTGTAGTGTGCGAACCATCACCGCTATACTCCGCTGACATAGTGGATGTGCCAACTGACAGCGAGGACGTAGTGAATGTCGCACTTCCCTGCACCACGGGAACCACTGCAAGATCACCATCCACATCGCTAGTGAAGGTCATCGTGCCGACGGCGGTTGTGTCTGGGACTGGCTGGCCGCCTGAGGAAGCGGTGCTTACGGTGGCCGTCACCGTCACCGTGCCGTCGAATGCCACCTGCGATATGGGTGGCGTAACAACGACAGTGGGCGTCGATGCCGTTCCGCTCACGGTTTGCGTGACACTGACGGTGGCGGAGTTGAAATTGCTATCACCGGAGTAGGACGCAGTGATCTGATGTTGCCCGGCGGTCAGAGACGGCGCCGACACCATGAACGTCCATGTTTGGCACATCGTGAATGAAAAGATGCCTCCCGAGGGTTTGCAGCCGGCCGCTAGAGCCGGTACGCTCACCGCCTGCAGTACAGTTTGCCCATCCTGGACCGAAACACTTCCAGTCGATCCATTTGCAAGGGAGACAGTGAATTGCACCACCCCGCCCGCCATAGATGGGTTGGCTGAGGAGCTGAGGCTCAGTACCGGGCTCGCCTGCGTAATGGTCAGGGTGACGGTGGACGAGGTGCTGCTCAGATAGGTTCCATCGCCACTGTAGGCCACGGACAGTGCATGAGTCCCAATTGCCAAGGAGGCTGAGTCGAGCGTTGCAGATCCATCTGCCGCAAGGGACGCTGAACCGATTGACGATCCGCCATCGTAGAGCGTTACTGTTCCAGTGGGTATGGTCCCCGAGCTGCCCGTGACGGTACCGCTAAAAGTCACATCCGTCCCATAGGGAGCCGGATTCTGGCTGAGAGCCAATGAAACCGAACTCGCCTGGGTCTGCGTCATCGCCGGAACAACAAAGCAGACACAAAAAAGAGCAACCGTGATCGCCGTAACGCCAGCCTTCAAAAGCAAATCGCCCGAGCCTTGACGCATGAATGGAGCCCTCTATAACTGAGTATTAATTCGCAAACACACTTGCAGTGACACCGGAATTCACGACTACGTTCGTGAGCTGAATATCGGTAACCACGCTGCTCTCATAGCGCGTGATCCTGAACGGAACCATCTGCCCAGTTGACAACTGTTGATACTGGGAGAAGTTCACCGTCACGAGCAGATTGGTGGAAGCAGAGCTGTCGGGATGCTGATTGAAGCGCATGGCAACTGGCAGGCTTGTCTTTGCGTCAAGATAGAAATCAGTCGTGCTCAGTTGTGCTACAAACACGGCAGCCTGCGGTGGCTCATCGGTGAGACGCCGCTTAACCACAATGTGATTGACTGCGACACCGCGCATGGTCTCCTGGCCTGAGTACCGAAACACGAGCGTGGAATCTGATGTCGTGAGAAGTTCCGATATCACGGGGGAAAACCAGCCCACATCCGTCCAGCAATTATGCAAGGCAAGCGCGTGCACTACGCCAGAACTATCGACGAAGTGTCCTGATGGGATGCGCGTACTCGAATCACGCACCTGCGTTAATACGCCAGTGGTCACATTGAAGTCTGTACGGCTCTGGTGCTGTGCTGTTGCCTTAAGCACAATGGCCCCAGAGACAGTGCCTGACGCATCCTTACGCGTTGCGCTACCGCTCAAAACCAGATCGCTAACACCTGATCCGGCGCCCAGCGCCGATGTAGCTTGCTGGACCAGCACGAGCGCTACGGTATCGCTGGTTTGTGCAGCTGCCTGCGGAGTGACGGCCAGCAGAAGCGCGCAAACAACCACCAGGATGACAAGGAAATGGGCGGAGCTGAATGGGAAAATGAATGCAGTTCCCCAGCTGCGTTCGTGGTCGATGATGCTCATGGAACTCTCCAGTCGACAATCACCTGCATTAAGGCATCGCACAAAATAGAACTACCCCTTGTTCTTTCCGCGCATTGAACGGAATAAGAACTCATATCCTCTGTGGTACTGAGGTTCGTATGATTTCCATTTCCATACAGATAGAAATGGCGCTACGGTGGTTGAGACTGGTCGATGCTGGGAGGGGGGATCCGCGGCGCGGCCTAGCTGGCTATAGCTGACAAACTAGATTTTTTGAACTCCGGGGAAGAGTAGCGAGATTTCTGAATCGATTGCAAATGAATAATCTGAAGATGCAGTGCAAATCCCATTCCGTGAGATGACTATTTCTGATTGACTCTCTCCCACTCATACTCGCCTGCTAATAACTTGAAAGCTAACCAAGCGAATGCAAATTCTATGTCCTGTAAAGGGTTGGAATGCTTGTTGCTGCGACCCAATTCATCATTGAGGTTGGGACATATAATCGATTTGCTAGCAGGGTCTTATAGATTTATACAATGTACTTTCGTGTTTAATCTTTGCAATTCAGCCATGAGATTTACCTGGCCGCCAGTAGAGTCTGTGGGGGGGAATTGCTCAATTGGTAGACTTCCTCCTGAAGGCGATTGAATGGCCAAGGCGGCTTCAGATGTTTCTGCTATTGCATTTGCGCACCCACATGCTGGCGCAAAGAAATACCGAAAACGAATAGAGCGAGAACTTCATCGATGTATGAGCATCTTATGAGAAAACGTGATGCAATTCTCTCTACAATGTCCATAACTCGGCATCCGAGGATACAGGCGCAAAGACGTTGTACATCTAACCCGGCTCTCCGTGGGAGCACTGATACCGTGAGAGCTTCAAGTCGAAGCTGTGGGATGAGTTTCTGAATGGCAAGATATTATACTCGATGACGGAGAAGCGCGTGTTGGTAGACCGGTGGAGAAGCCACTGCAGCACATTTAGTGTTTTTAATTTTCTTAGTATTCAATAACTTGAAGACATGGTAGCCTGAAAATACTCGACAACGCTGAAATTCGGCCACTGCACCGGGCCGTTCGCCTCAGGGAAGCGAAGGTTCATGCTTCGGACGCCTTGGCTCAGGATGTTGAGCAGCTCGTCCCGCGTCGCCCGAATGCTATACGGATTGCAGCCAAAGCCGGTGAGCGGAGTGATCCGCTGCTGCAAGTCCAGCTGGTCGATGACCCAGGAGCCCCACTCCGGTCGCGCCGGCAAGCCCATTACTGAGGCCATCAAAGCCCAAGCCACGTCGGGGGAGTAGTTCAGCAGATACGTGCTCCCATCGATTCCATTCTGGCGAAGCGCCTGGGAAACAACGACCAGATGCCGGACGGGATGACTCATCCCGGGAATCAGGATCGTGCCGCGCATATTCGCTGCATTCTCCCCCATGCGCACGCAAAGGTTAGTCTCGCCATTCTCTCCGGGGTATTTCAGCGAGAAGGCCGAATTGCCGGCGACTGCTGCGGAAATGGCCGCAATCTCAGTGTCACCGCCAAATATGGAAAAGAGGAGGCCTTGCTCCTCCTCTCCCATATAGCAGTCACAGTGTAGGCGGAGCGTGGTGCTGATCTTGTCTGTGGACTGGCGAAACTCAAGCTGCCCGAGACGAAGGTGTGCATTTTCCAAAGGATGTCTCCTGAGTGGCGCCGCACGGGAGATGTTATGCAGCTCGCTCGTCCACGGCGCCGGCGTCGGTTAATGGTGGTTTTTCTCCGAGAACCAGGGTGCGGCCGTCCTCGAACAGCAGGGTCACATCATTGCTGAAGCGCTCTGTATGCCGCTTCACAAAGACGTTTTCCCCAGTCTCTTCATTCGTCTCGATCTCCTCGGTGGTGGTGACGTTCTTGGTGGAACGCCAACGCACCAGATGGCGATCAGGCCCCTCTCCAAACACCCCGTTCAGGAGCCCCGCAGTACACAAGAGGCCGACGTGTCCGGCGTGAAGAGGCGTCAACGGGCGTCCCCTGCTCACGGTGGGAGCCGGGAGGAAGAACTGCTGCACAGCCTGTTGATAGGCATAGGAGCGCGGCAACATGTCCTCGATCTTGTCCAGCGGCAATCCGGTATAGGTCAGAGTCGTTCCCGGCGAGGACGGCACCGCGTAAGGACGCTCGTCTCCCACCAGCGTGGGCATGTCGAGGTAGCCCTTGCAGTAATTGAGAAGCACCTGCCTGGAGTCACGGACCGTTGAACCGGTCACGCGCTTTCGAATGGCAAAGACCGCGATCTGCCCGAAGCGCTGCGACTCGGGATCAGCGAGCAGATACGGCCGGACATCGGTGAAGTGCGCCGACAGCACATCGACACACGTGATGAGGCGCTCGAACGGAATGACTAGCACGAGCACGCCGCCGACGCGCAGCCAGCGGAAGGTGTGGCCAAGGAAGAGCTCCTCCATGCGCCGGTTCGAAAGACTGCCGATCTCTGAGTCGTACGGTGGATTGAGATAGAGCAGCGAGAATCGCTCGACCTTGCTGTGTGTATCGAAGGTGCTGCCATGAACGGTGGTGATGCCCGCGGCAGCGGCCGCAGCGGCGCGCGCAGCATCGAGCTCGATTCCATAGAGACGGCAATTGCCGCCCCTAGTGATCTGCTGCAATGCGGCGCCGGTGCCAACGCAGGGATCAATCACGCTTGCTGGCTCGGCGCCGAACTGGAGAAGGTTGCGAATCTTCTCGCCCTCGGCGGGCGGAAGCGGGTAGTGGCCAAGCTTCTTTCGGCCAGCCAGGCGCATGGTATTCCTCAAACTTTCTTGATAAGTGGGGTGTGAATCAGCGGAAGCAGTTCTTGTAGGAGGATAGGAGAAGCAGATTAGAGATTGAGCGTGCGACGAATATCCTTTATCAGCACGAAAAGGTGAAACGGGTCTGTCGGGGATGGTTCAAAATCAAACTGCTCATAGTACTGGCGTGCTTTTTCATCTTTCGCGTGAACGGCAATTGCACGAATTCCAGCTATCTCCGCAGCATTGAGGGTGCGAAGTACAGCATCTTTAAGAAGGGCGCGTCCAATGCCACTCTTTTGGCAGTCCTTATGAACCGCCAAACGCGCTATCAGCATGATTGGAACTGGATGATGCGCAAGGCCTTTCTTGATTCTCTTCGGAGTGTCGGCATGACTTGCGCTGGCTGCCGCCAGGCTGTAGAAGCCAATCAACCGCTCTGATTCCAATCCAAGAAAAGTGTTTGCAGAACCCGAGGTTTGATTCTGCAAACCATACTTCTTCAGCCAGGAGTTCAATCGCTCACTACCGCAATCGAAGTCCTCCAGGTTGTGATCGCGGCGAAGTTTTTCGATTCGACGCTCTTTATTCATTCTTGCGAACCAGAGTCAAAATACCCCGGTTTGGTCAAAAGCTTCTGGAGGCGTGGCCGTTCTCGAGGCGGCGCATCAAGAGCAGCTTGGAACTGCGCCCATTGCTCCGCGTTCAAGTTGAAAGCACGCCGATCCGCAAGCGTTTCATCTGCTTGGGCCATGGCGCTTTCCAGAACGAAGTCACTGACATTCCTGCGCGAAACTGCCGCGGCAGCTTTCAGGATCGCCTTGACTGTCGGGGTAACGCGCACATCCAGCTTCTCCGTTCGACGTTCTGATACCCGGGTCGTAGTAGGCGCGGCCATATGAGTGATACCTTTCTCTCGATTCGAGGTAATCATTACATTCTGTAATGACAATGTCAAGACAACGGTTGGATAAGCTAAGTGAAGTACGCAGCCCCCCAATCAATATGCTAATCACCTAGATATGAATGGGTTACACCGTGTTCGGAACAGGAGGCAGAGCTATGAGAAGGCTTCGAACCCGTTAGCTTGATGGCCCTGTAATATCTATGCGGCCTGCTCGTCGTACAACGGAATCGGTTCGGTGCCGCCGGTGAACTCAGCAAACGCTGGATCGTCGGAGTGCAACTGGTTGCCTCCAGACTGCCAAGAACTATTGCGCGCGGCTGGTCTGAGAGGTTCGGCATGCACATGCTTCCTCCCATCAGGCCCTGAGAGGGAGACCACGCGGAACATTGTCGCAGTGGCAACGGCCATCAGCGCCGGAGGAGTTGCGTAGTGAGGGTTCAGGAGTAGTCCCGTGCGCCGCCGGGCGCCTTGGGCAGGGCTCGCCCGAGGGCTCGTGAGGACAGAGGCGGAGATGAGAATGGGCGGCATGGCGAATACCTTTCAAACAAGGCGTGTCCTCATGGAGAACTTGGAATGTGTACTGAGGAGTTATGCGTGAGGTGCAGCGAATCAGAAGAAGGCTGGCTAAGTTCTTCCGCGCCAATGTCATCCGCTGTTGCGCCTGCCAATCAATTAGCGGCACAATAATGCTTACATAGTCGAATATATCATATTAACAGTAGTATTATACCGATTATGTTGTAATTATTTATTAGGTATTATAGTGCTGCTTAGATTGACATACCATCATAAACGGTACTATTATACCGGTATGGACGAGTTGTCTTTTATGTCTCCGGACGAACTACAGGCTGTTTTCGGGAAACAGCTCAAAGAACTGCGTATATCGAAGAACCTCGATCAAATCACGACTGCAGAAAAGGCCGGGATCTCCGAAAAAGCGCTGAGAAACCTTGAAATTGGTCGCGGTTCGAGCATTGAAACGCTCGTACGAGTCTTGAAAGCTCTTGATTCTCTCGATGGCCTGCGGTTGCTGGCTCCCAAGTCTTCTGTTAGCCCTCTAGCGCTCTTGCGTCACTCGGGGGCGTCACGTCGGCGTGTGCGTCGTTCAGGCATCGAGGCTAATCAATAATGAAAGACGTATCAGTCATCGAAGTACGGGTATGGGGACGTTTAGTTGGGGCCGTTGCCCTTGATCCTAATCTTGCGTATTACGCCTTCGAATATGATTCCGCTTGGAAAAGAACGGGCACAGAATTAGCTCCACTGCACATGCCTCTGAAGACAGCCCGTTCGATCTACGTCTTTCCGAGGCTACCAGAAGCCACATACTTTCGACTCCCTGCCCTCGTGGCAGACGCCCTCCCGGATGATTTCGGTAACGCTCTTATCGACGCATGGATGGCTCTGCGGGGCATCGAGAAAAGCTCCATTACAGTACTTGACCGTCTCGGATACATGGGAAAGAGAGGCATGGGGGCACTAGAGTTTCGACCTGCGAGAGGGGCTAATAGGGAAAGTTCAGCTCCCGTCGAGATGAAAGAGCTAGTGGAAGAGGCCAGGCGGCTAGTCCAGGGAACCTTTTCTGTTGACCACGAAGCCAAGGCAGCTCTCGCCAACATCATAAAGGTCGGGACCTCAGCCGGCGGTGCCCGAGCAAAGGCAGTCATTGCTTGGAATCCGAAAACGGACGAAGTGCGGAGTGGACAATTCGATGCCGCCCCCGGATTTGAGCATTGGTTGTTGAAGTTCGATGGAGTTGGCAAAGACAAGGAA
>Ga0302320_10012296_pt1 | contig 18018 bp, 9 predicted proteins | sample Bog_T0_3_FD_202130 | JGI IMG/M metagenome (GOLD analysis project Ga0302320, IMG submission 202130) | Peat permafrost microbial communities from Stordalen Mire near Abisko, Sweden - Bog_T0_3 | ecosystem: Environmental > Terrestrial > Soil > Wetlands > Peat | place: Sweden: Abisko, Stordalen Mire...
CTGCCCAATGACTGGGCACGATTTGCAGATTACGCGCTTGAGCCAGTACTGGAAGCGCGCTACGCGAGCCGGCCATGCCTATGCCGAAGTCTCGGAGCGCTTCCGGAATACGGAGGATCCGTTCTGGAGTTCAGAACGGCGACGCAGCCTGATACGCGGAGGCTTCTGGATTATCTCACTAGCCGTTGTCCTTGCCGTCAGTGTCTTCGTTGGATTTCTACCGATAGCGCTCTGGCTTGGCCTTCTAATAGCATTGTCGCTGCGTTCGGCATGGAAGGTTCGCTGGAAGAATGCCAGCCTTGGAACGCTGCTGTTCTATGGCCTTCACTCTCATCTCCAACAGATCCCCATTCTCGTCGGACAGTTGCAATATGAACTGGGCAAGAGACGAAATAAAGCGCTCAAGCTAATCGAGTATAAGCAGGCGAGCGCCGACTAAAGTCAATGGCAATCCTATGAGGATTGTTCATTCGGGAACCGTCAATTCAATGCGAAAGTCAGGCTGTAATTTGATTTTTTTCAAGCCAAAATTGCTGCTTCTCATCTGCGTGGCTTTTTGCGCCGTAATGTTGCTTGGCGCAGTGGCAGCAACCAAGGTAATTCGCGACCGGGAAAGCGATCGTATCCCGGATGTACAGAAAATCGCGCGCACTCTCTCGATCATCCGCGGCAGCACGCCAAATGACCGCAAAGTATTGAAGGTTCTTTTTTACGGCCAGTCGATCACTCAAAGCGGATGGCATGAAGCCGTACTGGCGCATTGGCGTCAGATATACCCGAATACAGTCTTCGTAGTGCAGAATCGCGCTCTGGGAGGATTCCCATCCCAAGCATTGGTGCGCACAACGGAACAAGACATTGCGGCGTTCTATCCCGACTTGATTGTCTTTCATGTTTATGGCGACCACCGCGATTATGAAAAGATCATCCGGCTCTTTCGATCTCGTACCGCTGCCGACATCATCGTGCAGACAGACCACGGAGATGTGCTGCCTGATCCGCGCTGCGATGAGGGCTTTCACTTTACTCTTTCGCGCCCGCCAGGTTGCGCGGGTCATCTCTGGTATCACCAGCGCATGTGGAATGACGAAATGTCTTATCACAAGATCCCCGCGCTGGCTCGAAAGTACGCGATAGCCGTAGAACCGCAACGCGACTGGTGGCGGGCCTATCTGCTTCGCACTGGAACCAATCCGAGCGACCTGCTAAGCGATGTAATTCACCCCAATGCTCGCGGAAAGGAACTGATCGCCGAATTCTTTAACCAGTATTTCGATGGATTAGTCAGTCAGTACAAAGGAGAGACGGCTCAGGATGTCAACTTGCTTCACCTCGACGAGCAGGGACGCGTTTCCGACAATGCAATTGTGCGCTTTGAAGGAACGCGTCTCGAAGTTGTAAGCGATAGACCTTTGACTGCATGGCCGGCCATTACCGTGGACGGACAATCGCCGGAAAATCTCGATGGCTGCTATCAGGTAAGCCGCGCATCCTCAGTTGTTACCGTGCCAGACTGGCCCGCCTTGCGGCGAATTATCCTGATGCACGACCATGTGGCGGAGAATTGGACCGCGATACTCTTCGATTTTTCTCCAGATCAGAAGGAGTTCACCTTTGCCGTTCAAGGCAGCCAGACCGGACCGCAGGGAACTGGCCGCTCTCAGGAGACTTTTGTTTCCAACTCTCATAACCTGGAGATTGAACCCGACGACTGGATGGTTGAACGCGCATGGCAACACTCCAAAGTTGCATTGCACAGCCCTTTCCAAGTTAATTGGTCGGTAGACTATGTGTGCGGAGGGAAGCCTGAAGTGATCGATCGCGGCAAAGGAATAACTGAGTTTCGCTACGTACTTGCCACCGGCCTGTCCGATACATGGCACTCAATCAGTCTCAAGGACTCGGCCGAGGATCTCGGAAAAATAGATCATCTTACAGCTTATAAGCCGCGGATTCACAGCGCCGAGTTGGTTGGAGGCTGGTAGTGGACAGTTAGGCAGTATCATCGCAGTAGTGACCCCTAATCCCAAGGAGAGAAAGTACACGATGACCAGAGAAGAAGCAGCCGCACGACTTATCGCGATCATGCGCGATGTATTCGACGAAGACGACTTGCAGTACAGCGACAGCCTTACCGCGGACGATGTCGATGGGTGGGACAGTCTCAGCCATGTTCGCTTTCTGGTTGCCGTGGAGAAAGAGTTTTCCTTCCGCTTTACCAGCGGTGAAATCGATGGACTCAAGAACATTGGGGAGGCGCTGAACATCATTGTCAGGAGGGCTTCGCAATGAACAATCCCTTTGCACTTTCCTGGAATCTGCCGCAGCCCGCCGATTTTCGGGCTCGCGTGTCGGCACTGCTCAAAGCAAATTCGCCCGATGCCGCGGAAGTCCTACGCTTGGCCGCCTTCGACCTGGATCTAACCGGATTGGAGGCGCTCCGCAAATTAGTCGGCGCGAAACGCGAGTGGCTAGCTAGGCAAACTGGCCTGACTCCACTCCGACTAGGCATCGTTTCCTCTCACACGGTGGATTATCTCGCGCAGGCCTTGCCGGGAACTGCTCTGCGCCATGGCCTGCTTCTCGACGTAGTGATGGCGGAATTCGGTCAGGCAGCACAGCAGCTTCTCGACCGCGACTCAGAGTTTGGCCGCGCGAAGTTGGACGCAATTCTGATTGCGTTGGATTATCGCGCTCTCGGTTTGAGTAACCCGCGCCTCACGGCAAAGGATGCTGAATCGGCAGTAAATGCTGCAGTCAGTTACGCGGCTGATCTGGCGGATGGAGTGCGCAATACGATCGGGACATGCTGCGTTCTACAAACCCTGGTGCCTCCCGCCGAGTCTCTCTTTGGCAGCTTTGATGCACAGTTCCCAGGTTCTGTCCGCGCTATGATTGAGCAATTCAATCATAGACTGCTTTTCGAGGTCGCCCGCGATACAGATCTAATGATGGACACCGCCTCGGTTGCGTCTCTCATCGGTCTCAGTGTGTGGAACGACGCGCGCGACTGGCACAAGGCGAAGCTCCCGGCCGCAATGGATGCCATGCCGCTTTATGCAGAGTATGTTTGCCGCGTTCTGGCAGCAGCGCGCGGCAAGTCCCGCAAATGTCTGGTGCTGGACCTCGATAACACGCTCTGGGGAGGAGTGATCGGTGATGACGGCCTCAACGGGATCCGACTTGGCCAGGGCAGCAGCACCGGAGAGGCGCATCTTGCGCTGCAACGATATGCTCTCGCCCTGCGCCAGCGAGGCATCGTGCTGGCCGTGTGCTCAAAAAACGACGAAGCCAACGCCCGGCTTCCCTTCAGGGAACATCCAGAGATGCTGCTAAGGGAAGAGCATATCGCCGTCTTCGTCGCCAATTGGGAGGACAAGGCTAATAATATCCGCGAAATCGCTGCTACCTTAAACATCGGTACTGACTCATTGGTATTTCTTGACGACAATCCGGTCGAGCGCGCTCTGGTTCGCGAAATCCTGCCCGAAGTTGCTGTGCCGGAACTAACGGATGATCCTGCCGATTATGTCGGAATTCTCTCTCGCGCGGGATACTTCGAGGCCGTTGGATTATCGAATGAGGATCTCAGCCGCGCGGATTACTACGGAGCAAATGCGGAGCGTGCATCCCTGAAGAAGATCGGAAATCTCGAAGACTACATGGCATCGCTTGAGATGGTTGCAACAGTGATGCCATTTGACGCAGTTGGCCGGGTGCGCATCGCACAGCTAATCAACAAGTCGAATCAATTCAATCTGACAACTCGGCGATATTCCGAAAGCGAGATTGCGCGTTTTGAAACCGATCCAGGCAAATTCTGTATGCAAATTCGGCTGGCAGACCGCTTCGGCGATAACGGGATGATCTCTGTGGTAATATTTGACCGCGCAGAATTCGAGTGGTGCTGCGACACATGGCTGATGAGCTGCCGTGTGTTGGGAAGGCGTGTCGAGGAACTGGTGCTGGCGCACGTCGCGGCGGTCGCTCGCAGTAACGGTGCTCTTCGCTTGACGGGAACATACTTGCCAACCAAGAAGAATTCCCTTGTAGTAGATCACTTTGCAAAACTCGGATTTACCAAGATTTCCGACCTGCCCGGGGGCGGCATGGAATGGGCGCTCAACCTCGCGGAATACCAGCCTCCGAACCTTCCTATCAGCGTTGTCTATAGCAGTAGCATTGTCGAAAGTGCCCCACAGCCCTTGTCGGTGTAACTCGCATTTCCCGCCAAAAGCAACCTAAACCCGGAGGAAGTCACGGATGAGTTTCAATTCCCTCATCTTTTTGTTCGCGTTTTTGCCTCTTGTTCTAATTTTGTACTACTCGCTGTCCCTGTCGCGGCTTCATTCGCTGCGCCTGCCCTTTCTTGTCTTGGCGACGCTGGGTTTCTATGCCCATGCGCAGCCGCGTTATGTGCCGCTTCTGCTTGTATCGATCATTATCAACTACCTGTTGGCTTTGTTGATTGTCAGAACCGACAATTCAAAGGCTAAACAAAGATGGTTGATCCTCGGCGTCTCGGCAAACACCGCAACTCTTCTCTATTTGAAATACTTCAGTGTGGTGTCCGGCGCGGTATGCGGAGTCTTTGGAGCCTCCAATCCATTCACCAATATTGTGGCGCCATTGGCTATATCTTTCTACACATTTCAGCAGATCGGATTTCTTGTCGATGTTGCGCGCGGCCGTATAGTTCCCGATGGGCTAATGAAATACATGGCATTTGTAGCTTTCTTTCCCACGCTTCTATCCGGGCCTATCACTCTCAACCAGGAGGTGGCGCCACAACTGGCCGTGCGCCCGGACCGGCAGCGAATAGCACAAAACCTGTTAATTGGACTGGTGATATTTTCTTTCGGACTCTTCAAGAAAACTGTTTTTGCAGATACTGCCGCGCTGTGGGCCGACCCGGTATTCAATGCCGCCCAGAGCGGAGGTCACCCAGGCTTCTTCCTGTCCTGGGGTGGGGCGTTTACTTACACGCTGCAGATCTATTTTGATTTCTCGGGCTACTCCGATATGGCCATCGGCGTCGCACGGATGCTGGGTATCGTGCTGCCGCTCAATTTTTATTCTCCCTTGCGTTCCACAAGTATCTCCGAACTTTGGCGGCGCTGGCACATGACGCTCAGCCGATTCGTGCGCATGTACATATTTCAACCACTGATTATTCCGCTTACACGCACGGTTGCCGATCGAGGGTACGGGCGCTGGAAAGCTTTCTCGGTTTCCATGCTGTTACCGACATTTCTTTCCATGCTTATCATCGGAACGTGGCATGGTCCAAACTGGACTTATGTAACTTTTGGACTGATGCACGGAGCGTTCATGTGCATCAACGAAGTCTACAACGCTATCACCAGAAAGAGACGACGAGGGAAACAGGAGACTCGGACAACGCTCTTTGTTTACGGATTACTTACTCTGCTTGCGTTTGTCAGCGCCGAAGTACCCTTTCGCGCCGAAAGCATGGGCGCGGCGTGGCAGATCTTTGCCGGCATGGTCGGCTTGCACGGTCTGGGTATCTCATCAGACTGGGCAACCAGTTTTTCATCTGGCGGAAATGCGATGATGATTCCCATTATTGTGATCGGGCTGAGTATCGTATACCTGTTTCCCAACACCGAGCAGATTATGGATATGGTGCGCCCCGCTCTGGAGTGGGACAAGTGGCGCCAGGTTGATCCGGCGCGATTCAGTTTTTCATTTAAATTCAATATTGTGTGGATGGGAGCAGTGAGCGTTGTTCTGTTCTTTGGATTCGCGTTTCTATCGCGCGGCTTGACCTCCTTCATTTACTTCAAGTTCTAACGGAGCTTAATCACTATGACAACAAACAATATTTTTCCTGTGGATGAGACGATCGAGGCGGGTAGAGCATGGCGGCTGATGAGTGTGCTGCTGAGCGGATTCGCGATTCTTTGCATTCTGTCAGTGCAATTGCCACATGATCGCTATATTCGTTATCAGCAGTTCGACTATTCAGACCTTTTCAAGCTGCGTTGGGTTTATGAGCGAATTCATGACGACCCCACTCCGATCGATGTCGCAATAATCGGCAGTTCGCGTGTTGAAGCCGCTCTGAGTGTTCCAGAACTATCCGCGGCTCTCGGTAAAAAACTGGGCCGCCAGATTCATGTCGCCAATCTGGCTGTACCTTACGAGGGGCGGAATCTGCATTACATTATCGTCAAGGAGCTCTTGGAAAGCCATCCCGAAACCAGGCTTATACTGGTTTCCGTCGTCGAGCGAGCGGATATTAGTCATCCAGCTTTTCGCTACGTCGCCGACACCAGAGATATATTGGACGCTCCGCTTATGATCAATCATTATTACGCGGAAGATGCGGCATTCCTTCCTTACCGACAGATGTGTTACTTTGTCCAAAGCATCGTCCCGTCTTGGTTTGGGAAGAGCCTTGCAATTCGCAAGGACTATCTCGGAACAGATTTCGACAGCACCAGAAGTTTTCGAATTCCAGGGGGCAGGTTGATTGACCGTAGTTTGGTCGCTCCAACGCAAAAGCTGAAAGAAGAAGCTGCGGAATTAAAGGCTGGACTCGGTGGTGCGGATGGATATTGGGTTCAGCCTTCGGCATGGTATGCGCTAAATGAGCCACTTGAGCCAGAGTACACAGCGCGCATCGCCGCTTTGGCAAAACAGCGCGGGGCTCTTGTGGTTTTTGTGCACCTACCTTTCTACTCGAGCAGACCCTTGCAGTATGACCACGCCGCGTACGAGAGCTTTGGGCCGTTACTTGACGCACAGCAATTTAGCGATAATGCGCAATTCTATGCAGACGGCGGCCATTTCAACCGCTTCGGGATCGAGAAGATTTCGCCATGGATAGCCGCGGCGATCGACCCCTATCTCGATTCGTTGCGCTTCTCTAACAAATCTCTTAGATGATTTTATCTGGAGCAATATCGCGCTCTTACGGCCGCGATCAAACCACGACTCGTCAATGAAGATGCAGAGATAGGCAAGCTATGAAGAGACCGTTGATTGTCTGTTGCTCTCCAGGATTTGCGGAAGGCTGGCGCTCGTTAGGGCCTAGCCTGACAGGGCAGGGCGCAGACTGGGTCTTTTATGATGATCGCCCCGTTAATATTATGGAGAAACTCATTCGCAGGCCCAACATTGGAATGATTCGCGCCTGTTTTCAGGCAGTTATAAGAGCGTCCAGGGGAAATGCGAGGCTTCTGATCACACACGATCCACGTGCATCATTCTTATGTGCGTTGTTTTGCCGTCTTCTGCGGATACGCGTTGACCACTACGTTGATTCATTCAACTTCGCTGAACTTCCCAATGAGATCCGGCGCAGGCTGATGCGTTATGCATTTAGGCAAATCAGGCAGTTTTCCGTGCACTCCTCAATGGAGCGCACCCTCTACAGCCGATACTTCGATATTTCGATGGACCGCATGCGGTTGCGCCTTTGGAGCATAGGAGTTCCCATTATATCCCCGGATTTTCCCTTGCAGCCCGGCCGGTATATCTCGTCAATTGGGGGTAATGGGCGGGATTATCGAACGCTGCTTGAAGCAAGCCGGAAGTTGCCTCATATTATGTTCGTGCTTGTTGTACGCCCCGAGAGTTTGATTGGCCTCGATGTTCCCGCAAATGTGAAAGTACTAGTGAATGAGCCGTTTCCGCAAGCAATGAATATTCTGTATCACTCTGCGTTTACGGTCTTGCCGTTGTCCGGCTCCACTGTACCATGCGGCCATGTAACTCTGGTTTGTGCAATGCACTTGGCCAAGGCAATTGTTTCAACAGATTCCACTGGGATATCCGATTACGTTGTGGACGGCCATAACGGTGTGCTATGCAAACCGTTCTCCGCGGAAAGTCTGGCTCAAGCAATTGCCGAACTCTGGACAAATTCAGATGAGCTTGCGCGGCTAAGCGAAAACGGTCATCGGCTCGGAACCGAGAATTGCTCCGAGGATAGCCTACGCTCCGATCTGGCAGCCGTACTGGCAGAAAGAGAGATTCCCCTGTTAACCGTGCATACATTAACGTCCAGCAGTTCAAAAGCAAGCGGTATGTAAACCAGTGGTTTACATGCCGCTTATGATTGATTGCTGTTTTTGTGCCCTTCATTCCGGCTGGAAACTCCTAACGATTAAGAATTGCACCAGCCACAAGAAGAGTTTCTATCTCGCCAAAACAGGACGTTCAGATTGTCAGGAATCCATGGTCAGATTCTGTGGCGCGGTTACCTGACTGCTGCCGTGGCGACCAGACTTTTTGTTTGACTTGTCTGGACAGCGATGGTGTACAACACTGAAGTTACGGCGCTATTGGTATAGCCCGATGCGACGGCGATGGCATTGATCGTCTCCGTAGTGCTCACTGTGATCGCGCCCGTGTACGCCGTGGAAGATGTTGTGGGCGCGGTTCCGTTGGTGGTGTAGTAGATGGTAGCGCCCGCTGCTGAATCACTGATTTTCACCGTCTGCGCAGTGGCATAAGCCGCGGGACCTCCCGCCAAACTGAATGTGGGTGAAGGCAGCACCGGAGCAATGGTGTAGGCCGCCGTTGTCATTGGGCTGTTTGCATAGCCTGTCTCGACCGCAATAGCCTTTAGAGTCTGTGTCGCACTCTGCCAGATAGCACCTCTGTAGAGGGTCGATGATGTTGTGGGCGTGGTTCCATCGGTGGTGTAGTAGATCATCGCACCCCCAGCCGCATCGCTGATGGTCACCGACCGCGCTGACGTATAGATTCCAGGCGCCGGTGAGAAGGTGGGGGCGGGTGCCACCGGTGTTATGGTGTAAGCCGCCGTAGCAACAGCGCTATTGGTTTGGCCAGTCTCGACAGCGATGGCTTCGAGTGTCTCGGTTGCACTTATCGTGATTGTGCCGCTGTACTTAGTCGATGAGGTCGTGGGCGCAGTGCCGTTGGTGGTGTAGTAGATGGTTGTTCCTGCCGTGGTTTCGCTGATCGTCACCGCTTGCGCTCCTGCATAGGTTCCGGACGCAAGAGAGAAGATTGGTGCTGGCAGCGTTGTAGAAGCGATGGTGTACAGCACGGAAGCAACGGCGCTATTGGTATAGCCCGATGCAACAGCAATGGCATTGATCGTCTCTGTTGCACTTACCGTGATCGCACCTGTATACACAGTAGACGATGTTGTTGGCGTGGTGCTGTTGGTGGTGTAGTAAATGGTGGCGCCAGCTACTGACTCACTGATTGTTACCGTCTGCACAGTGGCATAAGCCGCGGGACCGCCTGCCAAACTGAATGTGGGTGAAGGCAGCACCGGGGCAATGGTGTAGGCCGCTGTTGTTACGGAACTGTTGCCGCACCCTGTTTCGACTGCAATGGCCCGAATTGTCTGTGTCTGACTCTGCCAGATTGCGCCGGTGTAGAGCGTAGAAGACGTGGTGGGTGTGGTGCCGTTGGTGGTGTAGTAAATCAACGCACCAGCCGTTGCATCGCTGATCGTTACCGACTGCGCTGACGTATAGGTTCCTGGCGTCGGCGAGAAGGTGGGCGCGGCCGCCACCGGGGTGATAGTGTAAGCCGCTGTTGCAGGCGGACTGTTGGTCAGACCCGTGGCGACAGCGATGGCTTCCAGCATTTCAGTGGCACTCACCGTGATCGCGCTACTGTACTTGGCTGATGAAGTCGTGGGTGTGGTGCCGTTGGTAGTGTAGTAAATGGTGCTTCCCGCCGTTGAGTCGCTGATCGTCACCGTCTGCGCAGCCGAATAGCTTCCAGCTGCGGGAGAGAATGTTGGTGTGGACACAGCCGAGTTGATGGTGTAAGCCGCTGTTGCGACCGCGCTATTGGTTTGGCCCGTTTCAACGGCGATGGCATCCAGCGTTTCAGTGGCGCTCACTGTGATCGCGCCGCTGTATTTGGTTGATGTAGTCGTGGGTGTAGTGCCGTTGGTAGTATAGTAAATGGTGGTTCCTGCCGTCGAATCGCTAATGATTACTGACTGCGCTGAAGCAAAGGTTCCGGCTGCGGGAGAGAAGGTCGGCGTCGGTAGTGTCGATGAAGTGACGGTGTACAACATCGAAGCAACAGCGCTATTGCTATAGCCAGCTTCAACCGCGATCGCCTGCACAGTCTCCGTTGTACTTACGGTAAACGGTCCCTTATACAGCGTCGACGATGTGGTGGGCGTAGTTCCATTGATGGTGTAGTAGAAAGTTGCATTGGCTTGCGAATCGCTGATGGTCACATTTGGCGGCGTAGCAAATGTGGCCCAAGCTCCACCGCCTGTCGGGCTGAACGTAGGTGTGGGCAACACGGGTGCTATGGTGTAAATCGCCATTGTTGTAGGACTGTTCGTATAGCCCGTCTCGACCGCGATAGCCCGCAGTGTTTGCGTTTCACACTGCCAAATCGCGCCGGTGTACTGAGTAGACGAAGTGGTTGGCGTCGTGCCGTCGATGGTGTAGTAGATCAATGCACTCGCAGTCGCATCGCTGATGGTCACCGACTGGGCTGATGTGTACGTACCCGGCGCAGGCGAAAAGACCGGCGCGAGTAGTGCAGGAGCAATGGTATATGTTACTGTCGCTATCTGGCTATTGGTATATCCCGTTGCGACAGCAATGGCTTCAATCGTCTCTGTAGCACTTACGGTGATCGCGCCCGTGTACTTGGTTGAAGATGTTGTGGGCGCGGTTCCATTGGTGGTGTAGTAGAAAGTGGTGCTCGCTTGTGAATCGCCGATTGTCACCGTCTGCGCAGTTGAGTAACTGCCAGCCGCAATAGAGAACGTGGGTGTTGGCAACAACGGATCGATGGCGTATGCAGCCGATGCCGCAGGACTATTGCTCCACCCCGTTGACACCGCAATCGCATTCAGCGTTTCCGCGGCACTCACCGTGATCGGGCCGCTGTAAACACTGGATGCGGTGGTGGGCGTAGTGCCGTCGGTGGTGTAATAGATTGTCGATCCGGCTGTCGTATCGCTGATGGTCACCGATTGCGAGGTTGTGTATGTGCCACCCGCTGGGCTAAAGGTTGGCATCGCCGCGGCCGCTAAACCCTCAGCCGTATAATCAAGTGCAGTCGCTGAATAGGGTGGAAGGATTATCGAACTTGGGGTCGAAAGAGTGGAAGTCACAATCGAAACGGTAGCGAGTGTCTGGTTTGTCGCAGTTCCGGTCGGCGCTTCATTCATGTCGTCCAACGCTGCAGGAGCAAACTGTCTCTGGTTGACCAATTGGTAGGGAGGATTGGTTCCCCCAAAGCTTATTATATGGCTGTTGGCAAGATCTGTGTTGATCAATACCAGCGACCTCTTGGTTCCGTTTTCAAAGCAGAAGGCGTAGAGATAGGGAACATTGCTCATCGCCGGCATTTCGATAGGCGTCGGATTGCCAGCGGAAGGCGCATTCACTTCGATTCCATTCATGGAACCGGCAAAGTTATACGTCAGGTTATTTGTAATTGGGCATGCATACATGGAACCGATAATCGACTGGTTCACCAGCTGCACACCTAAAAATGTCGGGCGTACATTATTGGTTGCTCCGCCCATGTCGACGGTGTTACCCCATAGTTTCGTGGTTAAACCATTCATGCCGCCATTCTTGTACTCAGTCAGCGAAAAAAACGATTGCGGCCCGATGCCGTAATACTGCATGTTCAAGAGGGGCTGCAGGGCCATCACGACGCCCTCGCCGGCTCCAGCATTGATATAGTCCAGATGCGTCTGGTCGATAATGTTGGCGCTTGGAGTTACACCAGAGACGATCACGCTGCCGATTGTGCCCTGGCCCCACTCGTAAATATTGACGTTGCAGGTAGCTTTTCCTGTAGATCCACAAGTTGTCTGCGACTGATAATCATGGACCGACTGATAAAAGTTTGCAATATCGGTGGGATTTGTCACCTTTTCCCACGGATCGATCATCGCCGGCTGCCACAGAGCGGAATCCGAGCTGAAATTGCTCACATCGCCATAGGTATAGTCCTCTATCTCGATGGAATCGGGATGGGCTCTCGCTATCGCCGTGTCCATTGTGTAATTGACAGCTGTCTGCGCATTCATCACCAGATCGAAGGAAGTCTGCGAGTAATAGCTGTCAGCGCGCATTGCGGCAAAGATATCCCGGGCGCGCGCACTGTAGTCGTAGTAATACTCATAATTGGGCGCTGTACTGCGCATGGCCAGAGACTGGCCGGCAAAGGACTGTCCGTTCCAGCATTCATTGCAGAAAGAAAGGTGAATCTGTGTGAAGGCGTCGGTCCAAGGCTCCTCTTGGCCGAGAGCTGCGCGCCGTGCCCCGTAGGTTGTGCTCGAGGGGCTGGCTAGAAACTCGATTAGATTCTGCGCCTCGGCAGCAGAGAAGGTCACCGGAACTTCCAGATATGGCTGTGCGTCGAGAAATTGGCAGATTACAAGATAGTCCTCGAGCGAAAGATTCTCCGATCCTGCTCCGCCCGGCCCGACAAAGTATCCTGTTCCCCCACTGGTTGGTGCATGTGCATAATAGGGCTGAGTCCAGTTGTTCAAAGTCTCCCCGTTTTGGTTCACCCAGTAGCGAAACACACCTGGATTGCTGCCAATTGACGACCCAAAGTAGTTCTGCAGAGTCTGAATGACCTCATCCCGAAGTACCGTAGTGTTGCTGGAATTGCCAGATGTCTTCTCGAAACTCACATTGTCCAGATAAACCGATCCCCCCGTAACCTTCAATGATACGTTGGCTGCGGACGGCGTAGTTGCCGCTGTTTCAGCTGCCGTGCATGTCCATGTGTATTGGGTCCATGTAGAAGTCAATTTTGGCGTGAAAGATCCGCAGTTGAATCCTCCCTGCGACCCCCGATTGGCCGAGGCCGTCAGCACAGGAGTGCCTGAGGCCAGTTTTGCCCAGAAAGAAAGTTGGTATGTGCCATTCATTAAAACAAAAATATTATCGGTGCTCTCGCTGTCAAAATACCAAGCAGCGGTTGCGCTAGATCCGCTTGCCGTGGCATTCATGTTGAGGGCTTGGGTGCCGCAGGTGGCGCAAAGGTCGGTAGTATCGGAAAGCAGTTGAGCGCCTCCTGTAACCGTTCCCGCAGTGCCCCCCAGCCCACCGGATTCCCACCACGACTCAGGTGTTGGAAATGTCGACTTGCTCAAGACGATAATGTCGCCTACGCTGAACGGAGCACTGCAAGCGGCGGAAGTCGTGATGACCGGAGATACCCAAGTCGTCACGCCCTGGACCGGATAATTGGGCCCGGTGTTCGATGCAATGGTGCCCGTGCATCCAAGTTCGGACCCGCCCGATTGCGCTTCAACTACGGTAAAGCTTCCGCCTGTCCAATAATTTGCCGGCACTCCGTCGTATATATCGGGGATGGTGAAAGTAGTAGTTGTTCCCGACGCGCCCAGAGCCCATATCTGCCGACCCTGCAAAGGCTCAAACCCCGGATTGCTGGACCCAATTAGGTTCTTGAGAATCTGGCCGTTATCCCAATAGTCAATGGCCCCTATGTTAACCCCCATGCGGTGCGGGTTATTCCGTAGGATGGACCCATCGTTGAGCGACAAAGTCTGTGCTGAAACGGAAGAAGAAAGAAAAGCCAGAATACCGAGTGCAAAAACCCCGATGGTATAAGACGCATACCTTTTCATAAATACTGCTCCTGAATTGGGACCGCACAAAAGCGGGCTGCGGATGCATATTACAAGGCATCTTCCTAGTGGTTCGTTCAGTGACGTTGCAGGCCGAGCAGAGATTGCTAGGCCACGTCCTAACGCACGCGGATCATTGAGTTTCAGCCAAGGCAATCGCAGAGGAGATATTCCGCAGAGGATCATTGTTTAGCAATAGCCAAACAGCAATGTCAACCAAATCGGTCTCTATAACCCAGACCACCAAAACTACTGATGCGTCCTATTGCCGACTGTCGTAACACCTTACTGCAAAAAGGACGCTATCGAGAATTGCAAAAAATGTCCATCGTTGCATTCTCTCCAAAACCTGGCTCTTGACCGGGCCTCCTCGGCAATGAGGAACCCTCGATGTTGTGCATAAGTGCGGCCTAGTCTACCTTGTCGTACGGGTCGCAGAAGCGGACGTCAAAATACAAACGATCAAAGTATCCCTGAGCTCAAGATGAAGCGGAGCCGATCTTCTAGCGTCTTTACGCTCCATGCGGCATAACTGCACTTTTGCCTGGTGGATAGGTCGGCTGCGCTGCAGCGTCGCCGACTGTTTTCGATCAGAGCCTTTCGGATTCTTCGAATGCTTGATTGCATCTTGCGACGCAATAATCTTCCGGGCAGTGATGCTTATCACAGTCGATTCTTCTGCTTATTTTTGTTGCGTCTCTGAATATCGTAAAAAGTTGCCGCGTCGTTGACGCTCCGGCCAAAGTGGCTCAATTGGTTACACTTCTGTCATCATGTCAATGCGGTGATAAGCATTTGATCGCTCAGGATGGGAGAAGAAGGGGGTGGCTGGACTTCCATCAGTCGTACACCCAACACAGGATCCAGCCAACGATTGAGGCGGGGGCGATTCCATTGACGCGATTTCAGAGTCCCCGTATCCATTTTTCCCACTCGATCGCCAGTGCTGCCCGTCAAACTATTTATACCGAAGTTCGCTAGCTCGAGCATAAAACGCGAAGCTAGCACAATCCATTGAAGTCTGTTCAAATCTCTTACCTCCAGTGCAACTGCAGTTTTTTACTACAAAATCTCGCCTTATCGCCGGAAGTCCCATCCTTCGCTCCGTCGAGTCGGCGTCCAAAACACTTGTTTGTTTCAACCAAAATTCCATCTTCGCATTAAATGTCTGCATCACCTGTCACTACACTATCGTTTAGTGGCCGCAACTGATTCGGATCCCAAGATTGTTGTAAATCACGGATGTCAATTTGACTCTCTACCTCTCGGTAACATTAGTCAATTCGTTATGCGGGTCGCACATGCCTGCATGAACTACCACCAGTCGATAAATACTGCGGAAGGGCCGTAAGTGGAAAATACCACTTGGCAGAATTCCCTTCGATCTCTGCAGATTGTCAATTTTGGTTCAGAGCATGTTGTAAGAGCAACACAAGACATACGCGCTCACGACAAGAATCCGGAATGCCTGGACTCTATGGCCAACAAAGTGCATGTTCAAGCTCACAATGCACAGATTAATTGCCAATTCAAAATCAGGGTCGTCCAGCTACCGCCTAGCGTCACGGGGAAGGGCAATTCTCTTCTGTGCAACTGATGAATCAATAAAATCACATCTCCCCTGCCAAATGCAATACTTTCCTTGCAAATCTTGGACGAGGAATATTCAATGGGCACTCTTTGATTGACATGTAGAAAGTGAAATATATTAGCCTCAGTGCGATCATCCGCGGCGGTACCAGACGTCCACTTATCCGGACGGACTTTGACTGAAGTTGCTCACTTTCTTTCATGTAGTCAAATTTTGTGTTAACTTTCTGACATTGGTTCTTTTGCAAAATGCATGGATAGCATGATTCCATACGAATCGGAATGAATTTTCATTTCACCACTTGATCACAGACGAGGCTCGACATTGAGCAATAATTCATCGGAAACCAAATGTTTTTCTGGAATAAAGGGGCATATCCCGGCTCTCGATGGTTTGCGCGGTCTTGCCGTTGCGGCGGTTTTTGCGCTTCATTATCATCCCAACGAACAATTGGGCCCATCCGTTCTGCGGGTAATGGACTGCGCAGCACTTTTGGGTTGGGCGGGCGTTTCGCTATTTTTTGCGCTTTCCGGTTTTCTGATTACCGGGATTCTTTGGGACAGCCTCGGCCGCGCGCACTGGTGGCGCAACTTCTATATCCGTCGATCCTTGCGAATATTTCCATTGTATTATATGGTTCTGGTTGCCGTCACCGCTGTAGCATTGGCAATGGGCTCGTCATGGAAGTCAACGGCAAAGATCGGAATCGACGTTCTTTATTTGTCGGATATACCATGGCTTTGGAGAGAGATGTTTGGCTTTCCGCTGCAATCGGCATTGGTCCACTTCTGGAGTCTCGCTGTCGAGGAGCAATTCTATCTCATTTGGCCATTCCTGCTTCTGGCATCCGCAAGAAACCGGAAAAGCGCCATGAATTTCTGCTTGGTAATCTGGATTTTATCCTTCACTTTCAGACTGATCGCCGTGGGATCGGGTTGGTCCTGGCTATGGCCTCACCACTTTCTTCTTTCTCGCGCCGGTGAGCTCTGCGCCGGAAGCTTTCTCGCGCTAGCCCTGCGTGGCGCTCCTGAGAGTTTCACACGGATTCTGCGAGTTGCGCGATGGGCCTTTTGGGGATCGTCTCTCATATTGGTGTTTCTTGTAGTTACGAGACCGACTTTGTCCCTTATGGATCCGCTGTGGTCAACGCTCGGTATCGCAGTGTTTAGTATCCTGTTCAGCACCCTGATAGCTCAGTGCCTGGAGCCGGGCGCCATTCGATCTTTCTTTGAGAACGCCGTGCTGCGTTGGCTAGGCAAGATCAGCTATGGCATTTATGTTTACCACCTCCTGCTCTATGGCGTTTTTCAGTGGCTGTGTGTTCGGATAGCGCCCCACGCAGGGCCACTTGAGGCTGATGTCTTGTTGGCAACGGTGGGTGTGTGCGGCACATTATTGGTCGCCACGTTTTCCTTCTACACATTCGAGTGTGCCTTTCTGTCTCTCAAGGAGAAATTGGCTAGTCAGCAGGATAATACCGCCAAAGCCCGGAAAGCTCCCGAGCCAATTCAATCAGAATCCTGTTAAAAACCTAAGCGTTTTGCCTTCCGCTCTGAAATTGAATTAGAAGTCCGCGACAATGCGACCGAAAATACTACGCGCCGGACCGACAGCATTTCCTGAAAAAAGACCTCCAAAGTCAATGACATTGAGCCGATTATTCAGATTGTCGCCATCAATCTGAAGCCGCATGTTCGTTTTCTTGTGTCGGTAAAAATCGATCCCCACCGAAGAGTTTACAGCCAACATAGGCCGAACACGCCCCCGCGAAAAGTTGAGACGGCCAGTCATCTCCGCGCCATACTCAGAGAGGGCCTCAGACTCCGTCCCTTGATAATCGAATGGTAGCCCCGACCCGTAAGTCGCTCCGGCAGCGAACCACAGATGCGTTGTGAGTTGGTATGCCAGGCGGGCTCTTACACTGTTGCGCTGGTCCTGCGAGTCAGGGAAATGGCCGGTGTGTTGAGAGAGCGCGGCGCTTGCATCCTCGCCAAGGAAGAGTCCTCCGGTAACTGGAAACCATGCGTTGCCGACCATATAGGAATAACTGACAAAGCCGTTCAATTTCTTCAATTGGACGGCCTCCAGCTTTGCTTCGGCGCCATAGATGACAGACTTGTCGAAGGCGATGGGATAGCTGATGCCGGTATTCAAAAGCTGGTCGTCATCGGCGTAGTCTCTGGCGTCGCGACGATAACTATTGATGTCCAGACGCAGATGATCGGAGAAGTTCTCCGTGAGACCACCTTCGTAATAACTGCCAATGGACGGCTGAACCGGCAGGTGAAGGATCCTCGGATCAATTTGCTTGATCCATAGTGAGCTTGTGATCAAGATGTTTTCAAACGAAGGAGTCTGAAAGATTCGATCAAAGGAAGCGTGAACCACCATATTTACCGAGGGCAGGTAGCGGCCGATGGAGACGCGTGGACTGAGTGCGTTTTTGTTGAGCAGGAGCTGGTAGTGGTCCCAGCGCAGGCCGGCGCTAATCGTCAATTTGCCAAGACGAATGAGGTCCTCGATAAAGGCGGATTGCTCAAGGTCAGGGGCGCTCTCGAAAAACAGATCAGGGGAGGTTGGCGTACCGTGATCGAACTGTGTCGGATCGGTGATTGTGTAGCTGAAGTTTTCATGCAAAAAGATTGTATCCGATTCGACGCCGCCCTTGATCTCATTAGGTCCGCGATGAAGGCTAAATGTTCCCTTGAAATAGCCTTCGCGGAAGTTATTGTGCTGGAAGGCAATGATCGGCGTCGAATTCTGGTTGGAATAGAGATCGTTCGCGTTGTCCCGCGCCATTCCGGCGAGAGTGAACAGACTGTTT
>Ga0302320_10012302_pt1 | contig 18011 bp, 16 predicted proteins | sample Bog_T0_3_FD_202130 | JGI IMG/M metagenome (GOLD analysis project Ga0302320, IMG submission 202130) | Peat permafrost microbial communities from Stordalen Mire near Abisko, Sweden - Bog_T0_3 | ecosystem: Environmental > Terrestrial > Soil > Wetlands > Peat | place: Sweden: Abisko, Stordalen Mire...
GACGTTGGAGATTGCGGGGCTCAAGTTGAACGTTGTATTTACCGGCGACATCAATCTTCAATAAGCGTAATGCGGCAGACGCAGCTGAAGCGAAGAATATCAGTGAATTTGGTACGCAAACCCCCGTGCCGCGGCACGCGCGGTGGTCGAGTTGTGGCCGCTCACATAGACAGGTGAGCGATCGGCCAGCACGCGGACCGGCTCGCCACCTTTGCGGTCGTTCGCGAGTGACTGAACCGGGTCACGACCCGCCCTAGCCGACATCCCTTCAAGGCTCAAGGCGAATGACCGGAAGCGGCGCGGGCCTCAGGCGCCTGCCGGCCACTCTCGGTCAGTGGCAGGCCCAGAGTGACCGCCACTTAGCCGTCATTGGTCACGCGCAATGGCCCAGGCAGAAATTCCTTGGACCGTGGCACATCCGCCAGGGGGCCGAGGCCAAGATCGCGAGGCTGCTTTCTGTTCCGCTGCTCCCCGAACCCCAAATCTCGCAACTCGTTTTCGGTCAACAAATATCCGCAACGATTAATGACGTACCCATTGGCGCTGGCCACAACCAGGGCAGACGCCAGAGGGCAATAGCGTCGATGAGCAACGCAGATCTGTAGTCATCCTATTTGCCGGAATAGGGTCCAAATTTCTTCGCATCCCAGACCAAGCCGATCGTGGTGCCTGGTACAACGAGGTTCCCAGGCTCGACGTCCACGGTCGCACCGCTGTGGGTGTAGAAAATGTGTGCGCCATCGTTAGTGACCGTCTCGCCGTTTTGATCGCGCAAATTTAGCCGGTACCAGGCGCACACCGTTGCCACTGAGTCCTTAGTCGTGATGACAACCGCACCGTCGCTCTGTCGGTCAAGGTCGGTTACATGATCTGTATAGAACGGGACCGGGGGCGTGGCGTTGGCCGGTGTGGTGGTAATCGCGACAAAGCTGCCCAGGAGCATGAGCAGAATCGCTCGTCTGCCAGAGGCAAGGTGTGCTACTCGATGCATGGAGCTGATGACCCAACCTTTCTGTATGGGTGTCGGGCGATCGTCAGCCACAACACGAAACCGCTGATGGATGTCTGCCATTTCCAGCCCCTTAAAATTTGGTTGCCGTCTCGATGCATGGGCATACGGTGGAACTCCAGGCTCGGTGGTATGCCGCTATCGAATAAAACCAAAAACAGTAACCGATCCCGCCATGAATACGTCTTATGGCAATTATTGTACGCAATATTCACCGAGCGAGGGGCCCGGTGGAATGCTTTGATTATCGTGACGTGATTAAAGCCTAGATCCAGTTCTCTGGCGGCAGGGAAGGCATGGCTTCAAGATCCGAATCAGAATGTACGATGCGGCATGGCAGCATCATCTAAATCAGGCTATCGCACGCCCGTTGACCGAGCAAATCCTCAACATCTAGCGCGCTATACGTACTTGGTCCTGACGGGAAACGCGATGGGATCGTGTCCGCAATTCATCACCCGCAATCTGTCGCTAACCGGAACCCGGAGCACTAGCATGCGCAATACTGTCCTTTGTCCGCACCGTGACGACCCACCCCTAACCTGCCGTTCGTGACCGGCCGCATGGGGTTCAACAGCCGCCGCCCGCTCGATTACCGATCACTTACGGCGGCTCGCGGTCGAGGCTGTGTAAAAACACCTAGACCCTATAAAATACGGTACCGAACGACGTGGGGCCGGCTGCATGAAGAGATTTATCGAGGGCGCAGACAGGGCCCAAGTGAGTTTGCTGCCCGAGTGTGTCGATGATTACGTGGCTGAGGATAACCCGGTACGGGTAATCGAGGCCTTCGTCGAGCAACTGGACCTTGGGGATATGGGCTTCGAGGGCGTCGATCCTGAGGCGACCGGACGGCCCGCTTCTCACCCGTCGGTACTGCTCAAGATCTACGTTTACGGGTATCTGAACCGCGTCCAGTCGAGCAGGCGGCTCGAGCACGAGACGCAGCGTAACATTGAGCTGATGTGGCTGACCGGCCGGCTGATGCCTGACTTCAAGACGATCGCCAACTTCAGGAAGGACAACGGCAAGGCCATCCGCCGAGTGTGCCGGCAGTTCACGTTGCTGTGCCGGGAGCTGAACCTGTTCAGCCAGGCGCTGGTTGCGATCGACGGCAGCAAGTTCAAGGCGGTCAACAACCGCGATAAGAACTTCACCGCGGCGAAGATGAAGCGCCGCATGGAGCAGGTCAACGAGAGCATCGATCGTTATCTGCGGGCGATGGACACGGCGGATCGGGCAGAGCCCGAGGTTGCGGCGCTCAAGCAAGGACCCCTGCAGGAGAAGATCGAGTCCCTGAAGCAGCAGATGGAGCGGCTCAGGGCGATCGAGGCGCAGATGAACCCTCGCCGGACAAGCAGGTATCACTGACCGACCCGGATGCCCGCTCGATGAAGAACCGCGAAGGCGGGATCGTGGGCTACAACGTGCAGGTGGCGGTGGATACCGCGCATCACCTGATCATCGCGCACGAGGTCACCAACGACGGTCTGGATCGCGACCAGCTCTCGAGCATGGCCGCGAAGGCGAAAGAAGCCGTAAATGCGACCGAACTGACGGTAGTGGCCGACCGCGGTTACTTCAAAAGCGAGGAGATCCTGGAGTGCACGCAGTCCGGGATCAGGCCGCTCGTGCCCAAGTCGATGACGTCCAGCAGCCTGGCCGCCGGTCGCTTCGACAAGCAGGACTTTATCTACGTGGCCTCGGACAACGAGTATCGCTGCCCCGCCGGCCAACGTGCCATCTATCGATATACGTCGATGGAAGACGGCTTGCCGACGGATACCTACTGGTCCTCAGCGTGCCCGGGCTGCGCAATACGCGCACAGTGCACCACCAGCGGCTACCGGCGAATCAAGCGCTGGAAGCACGCTGCTGTGCTCGAGGCAATGCAAGAGCAGCTCGATCGCAAGCCCGACAGTATGCGAGTGCGGCGACGCACGGTGGAACATCCGTTCGGCACGCTCAAATTCTGGATGGGCGCTGTGCACTTCCTGACGAAGACGTTGCCGCGCGTCAGTACTGAGATGAGCCTGCATGTACTCGCCTACAACCTCAAGCGCGTGATGCAGATCCTCGGCATCGGCGAGATGCTGCGCGTATTGAGGGCCTGATCCGGACTGCAACGACTTCTGCCCGCGCAGCCAACACAGGCGCCGCTCAAGCCGCATAGGACCTGGCACAACCAGCCATCCGGGAAATCGCGTCCTCGTGGCCCGATTGCCACTACTTGGCCATCGCGCCTCGCACGGAATCCGCTACGTCAGCTCTTTTTACACAGCCTCGGCCATGACCCGCCGTTGGGAGTTCCGACATGGCTGCCACTTAGCTGACATTCACGGTGCGCGGTAGACTAAACCGATGCAGGGTCAAAGCAGATGCCGGAGCTTTCCCATTAATTGCGCCGATCATGGGAAGGTTTTCGCAGCGTCGCAATTGGCAGCGCTGGGTGCGCGCCGACGCATTGGCTAATGTACAACGCAGAAAGAGCCCAGCTGCGCAGCGCGCATCCGAAGCGCCCCAGCACGGCGATTGGCCGACCATTTCGGTTACGATAGACTGCCGTGGAAGACGTTCCTTGGGGCAGAGCAATGCGCGCAATCTCAGCGACGGGTCTCTTTTCGTGTTTGGCGTTGATCCTGTCTGGAGCCGACTGTCATGCCCAATCGACGGTGGCTCCCGCTTCTACTGACGGTGCAGATGTCCCACTGCAGTCCCTGCCTTATACGCCCGGCCTGGACGTCAGCGCCATGGATCGTACAGCAAACCCCTGCGCCGACTTCTACCAGTACGCTTGCGGCGGCTGGAGAAACCATAACCCCATTCCGCCGGATCAGGCCGCGTGGAGCGTTTACGGCAAGCTCTATCAGGACAATCAACGATTTCTCTGGGGTATCCTCGACAGTCTGGCCCGAGCCACGATCGAGCGCACGGCGAGTCAGCAGAAGATCGGCGACTACTTTGCCGCGTGCATGGACCAGTCGACCATTGAGCGCCTCCGCGCCCAGCCCCTGATCCCCTCGCTCACGCGCATTGCTGGCCTGCGTTCCAAGCACGAGCTGCCCGGTCTGCTGGTCGATCTGCAGTTGCAGACACACGACCCCGGATTTCTGTTCAGGTTCGATTCCAATCAGGACTATGCGGATTCAACGCAGGTCATCGCGTTCGCCGACGCCGGCGGCCTGGGCCTTCCCGATCGGGACTATTACACCGACACCGACGCGCACTCGACTCAGTTGCGCGGCCAGTACACCGAGCACGTAGCGCGAATGTTCGCGCTGCTCGGCGATGCACCAGCCGAGGCGCGCCAAAACGCCCTGATCGTGCTGCGCATCGAGACCAGGCTGGCACAGGCATCCCTCAAACGCGTTGACCGCCGCAATCCGCATAATCTGTTTCACAAGCTCCGTCGGACCGCCGTGCAGAAGTTGACGCCGGATTTCGACTGGGCCTCCTATCTTCAGCCCATGGGGCTGGCGGACCTCACCGAGCTCAACGTCAGCGAGCCCCGGTTTTTCGCTGCGCTCGAAGGGGTTCTGAGAGACACGAGCCTTGCCGACCTGAAGACCTATTTGCGCTGGCATGCCGTGCACGGCGCCGCACCCTTTCTCTCCTCGGCCTTCGAGGATGAACGCTTTTCATTCTATGACCACACCCTTCGAGGCGTATCGGCGCAGCAGCCACGGTGGAGACGCTGTGTTCGACAGGTGGATACTTTGCTCGGTGAAGCGCTCGGTCAGGAATTCGTTGCCCGCACCTTTGGGCCTCAGCTCAAGGCATCGACCCTCCGGATGACGACCCAGATTGAACAGGCCATGCGAGATGACATCGAACATCTCTCATGGATGAGTGACACGACGAAACATCAGGCACTCGTGAAGCTCGATGCGATCGCCAACAAGATTGGCTATCCGGATCATTGGCGGGACTACAGTTCAGTGGCGATCCGCCGTGACGATTACTACGGTAATATCATTCGCGCCACGCAATTCGAAGCGCGGCGGCAGATCGCGAAGATCGGCAAGCCGCTCGATCGCGCGGAATGGGCGATGACACCACCGACCGTAAACGCTTACTTCGACCCGCAGATGAACGATATCAATTTCCCGGCCGGAGTACTGCAGCCGCCGTTGTATGACGCCTCGATGGACGACGCCCCGAACTACGGCAATACGGGCGGTACCATCGGTCACGAGCTCACACATGCATTCGATGACGAGGGTCGTCAATTCGACGCTGCCGGTAACCTGAAGGACTGGTGGACGATTGCCGATGAGCAGAGGTTCAAACAGCGGACGCAATGCATCGTCGATCAATACGCCCAGTATGTCGTCGTTGATGATATTCATATCAACAGCAAGCTTACCTTGGGCGAGGACGTCGCAGATCTGGGTGGGCTCATCCTCGCGCACATGGCCTGGCTCGCGCAGACTGCCGGACAGACGCTAGCGGACCGGGATGGCCTAACTCCTGAGCAGCGATTCTTCGTTGGCTACGCGCAATGGGCCTGCGAAAACGACCGGCCTGAAAATCTACGCTTGCACGCAAAGACAGACCCCCATTCGCCGGGTCGCTATCGGGTCAATGGCCTCGTGATCAACATGCCCGAATTCCAGCAGGCCTTCACCTGCAAGGCGGGGGATGCAATGGTTACGGTGAACCGCTGCCGCGTTTGGTAACGCACCCAAAACTGAGTGTGATGGTTTTGAACGGCTTGGAAGCGGAAGCTCACGGCCGTCTCCTTCGGGTCAAACTCGGAAGTTCGCCGCGGTGCGGAGCGAGCAGATCGACTGGCGCGTTGCCTCGAGAACGCATGGCTCGAGCGGGAAAACAGTGTCCAATATTAAGTGGCGCTATCTCGGGGGATCAGGGCCTTAAGTGTCCGTATCTCGCAGAAATATTGGCCACCGACAGGCGCGTTTCTGGTTATCGTTGAACAACTTAGCGGGTTTTGGAGCGAGGACTGAAAATCCGCGTGTCGGTGGTTTAATTCCACCCCAGGCCACCATGCACATCAACGTCCAAATCAAGACGTTGCACCAGAACGCATAGCTCTTGGCCTAATATCAGCTCCGCTGTCCAATATTTTGGTCCGCTGTTGGCCTGGTGATGTCTAAACGTCCTTTACTTAGTGCCGGCGTGAGCAGGCTCCCAAATACAGTGATCAGGAAGTTGAGACATAGCGCCAGAAAGCCGGCGCTCAAGCCGAACAACGGGTCGCGATGGCTGAGCATGAGAAACACGGCCGCTGCGACTCCTACAATCACGCCGGCAAAAACCGCTGACGTGGTGACGCGTTTCCAGTAAAGACCGAGGACGACGCCGGGGAAGAATTGGGTTACCCCCGCATAGCCCGTCAACAGCAGCGATACGAGCGTGGTGGAACTGTAGATGGCGAGACACAGGCTGATCAGGCCGAGCACGATGACCATTGAGCGCGCCAGTTTGGCAACCTGATCATCCGTCATTGCAGGTGCGAACACCGGCCGATACAGATTCTTGGCGAACAGGGTAGCGGCAGTCAGTATGAAAATGGCCGCGGGTACCATGGCGGTGAGCGCGCCGGCACCACCGACCAGCCCGAGGAACCAGGGCGGGAAACTCCGACGCACGACCGTCAGCATCGCGAGATCGCCATTGGCTAAGCCAGGCACGATCAGGACTGCGGCAAAGCCGGCGAAGAAGATAAAAACCAGTGTAAGGGTATACAGCGGCATGACCACGGCGTTGCGGCGCAAGGTGTCGGCGCTCCTGGCGGTGAAGGTGGCCGCAAACGCGTGTGGCCACATGTAAAAGCCCAGCGAGGTCAGTAACACCGTGGAGATGAACCAGGCATGCCCAAGGTTGGTGGTGGCGCCGGGCATGGTCAGGTGTGCCGGCCGAGAGTGCGCCAAGGCGGCGAACATAGGGCCGATGCCGCCAAAATGGATCAGCGGAATGCCGATGCCGATGGCGAGCGCCGCGAACACCATTAACGCATCCTTCACGACGCTGACCCAGGCCACGGCCCGAACCCCGCTTGCAAAAACGAATGCCACCAATAGCACCACGGCAATCGCCATTGCAGGCGTGCGGCCAATGCCATCGAAGCTCGCGACCGATACGATAATGCCGACGCCGGTGAGCTGCAGCTGCAGGTACGGGATAAAGCAGACGATGCCCACGACGCAGACAAACCCAGCCAGATACTTGTTGCCGTAGCGCACGCTGAAGAAGTCGGATAGCGTCTGCATTCCATGCTTGCGGCCCACTTCCCAGAGCTGCGGCAGGAAGAAGAACGACACCACGTAGGCCAGTGTTAGGTAGGCCAGGACGTATAATGCAGGGCCGCCGCGCGAATAGGCCCAGCCGCTAGCGCCAAGAAATGCGAACGTGGTGTATACCTCACCAGCCATCAGCAGGAAGACCAGCACCACGCCAAAGCCGCGACCGCCCACCGTCCACTGCTCGAGGTTCATCTTGCGATGCACGCCGGCCAGAAAGCCGATGGCCGCACCGATGGCGACAATGATGAGGATCGTCACCACGGAGACCGTTGCGCTACTCATTGGGTGCGGCCGGTGCGTTTGTCGCGCGCGGTTTCCAACTGATATGCCGCCCACAGGCATGAACTTGTGAGCGCGATCCAGCAAATGAGCCAGAACAGATTGAACGGCATGCCAAACAGTATTGGATCGATCCGGTCCCAAAGTGAGACTGAAAAGCACATCGCCGCGAACGGAATCGACCCGAGCAGTAGAGCGCCCACTGATGGTTTTTTTACGTCCATGGGTGATTCAGAGCGCGCGACCCGATCCCTCTTCAGCTCGCAGGCTTAACCCTCGAGGCATCGAAAGTCAACCAAAAGTGGGGGGTAGACGCGATTACGCCTCGTTGGGCTCCGAGCAATCAAATCGACTAGCGGTGTGCGCTATTAACGCGGCGGATCTCGCGGGACAGTGTCCAATATTAAGTGCCGCTATCTCGAACGATCACGACCTTAAGTCGCGGTATCTCACAGAAATATTGGACACCGACAGGCGCGTTTCTTGTTATCGTTGAACAACTTAGCGGGTTTTGGAGCGAGGACTGAAAATCCGCGTGTCGGTGGTTCAATTCCACCCCTGGCCACCATTCAAAATCGGTATTCCGAGCTTCCAATGACCCAGAACTTGATCATGCGATTCCAGCGTCAATGCTTGGTGTCCGCGTCGCTGCTGCTTGTGATGGGTTCAGCCGACTGTCTTGCCCAAATGGGTGGTCCTGGCATGGGTGGCCCTGGCCAAATGAACGGTCCCACGCACGGCGCTCGGTTGGGCGACGAGTTGTCGACGACTGCGCCTGAGCCGAGTTCAGCATCGGATTTGGCCGTCGCCGCCTATAAGGCCGGCGTAGGCTACATCAGTAAGGCCAAGGACGCAGACAGTGACGCTGCCAATGCTGCCGATGACAAAAAAAAGACCAAGGCGCTCGCCAAAGCCGGCAACCTCTATGGCAAAGCTCTCGACAGATTTGAAGAGGCGGTCGATAAGGATCCAGGCATGGTCGACGCTTGGAACGACATCGGTTTTTGCGAGCTACATTTGGGCTTTTACGATGAGGCTGTGACGGCTTATGCAAATGTGCTGGAGCTCAAACCGGACTACGGCGAGGCGTATGAGAATCGCGCCGAAGCCTATCTGGGGCTCAATAAAATCGCGGAGGCGAAGTCTGACTATATGATGCTATTCAAGACTGCACGGCCGCTCGCGGACCAATTGATGACCTACATGCATCAGTGGATCGATGAGCGTCAGCGCGATCCCAAGGGTGTCAGCAGCGATGATATGGCCGCATTCGTCAAGTGGACCAATGAGCGTGCGAGCGCCCAGTAGAAGGACCGATAGACCAGGTTTGGCAGTACCGCGGTGATTCACCGCATCTCTTGGCCCATGCCTTGGTGGACTGACATGTCTCCATGGCTCGCTTGTAAGATTCGCGTCCGATGGTTCGAGCCACATAGGCCTGCTCTGCATCGCCGAGGGTGACGCCTCCGGCTCTTCGGGCCAATAGTAGAGCGTAGGTCACCGAAATGTCGGCCGCCGTGAACTTCGCGCCAGCAAGATAGGGTGAGCGCGCAAGCTGCCGCGTCACCAACCCCAGCCGGCTATCGAACACTTCCAGCGCCTTGCGGGCGCCCCAGCTGTGCCGCTCTGACTCGGGCGCCATATTGCGGCTGACGACGACGAAGTAAATGGAAGCTGCGAGGCCGGCTTCACCGAGGTGAAGGAACTGCTGGTAGGCGGGGAAGGCGGGATCGTGCGGGGCCGGCGCTACGGGCGTCGGCCCGTAGCGGGCTATCAGGTACTCCATGATTGCAATCGATTCGACCATGGTGACGTCGCCGTCCTGGATCGCCGGGATGAACCCGGCAGGGTTGATGGCTAGAAACTCCGTGTCATCCTCGACGCCGGCAATCAGGTCCACCGGTCTCAGCCGATACGGGAGCCCCATCTCCTCCAACAGCCAGACGACCCTGAACCCCCGACCCTCGCCGAAGACCGTGATCATGTTTCATCACCTTCGTTGACGCGGCCAACTATATCGTTCAGCGCCTGCGTTCGTATCTACTTCCAGCGGGCCGCAAGCTCCAGGATGTCGGCGGCAGCACCGGTACGCAGCGCCAAGCCCTCCAAGAAGCTCAGGTCCTCGGGCACGCTGACTGTGGACTTGCCAAGCATTGGTGATGAGGCGCGGGATGGTTTCGCGGATCGCGATCGTGACGGCATATCAGCGCCCAAGATACGCGAGTCGTGCCTCAATCGGCTTGAAGGACAGCCCGACCGCGCCCAGCATGCCGCAACGACCTATTACCTGATCGTGCTGGCATCACCGAGGCAGCGTAGCTAATCCAACTTCAGACCAAACAGAAAGGGCCGGTGATGTTGCCGGGATTGACCCCGGATATCACCATCCCACTCGGAGACTCCGCTGTATCCAACTCTCCCCAGTATGCATTCGAGCTGCACGTCGCTCCAGGCTCAAGCACACCCGCTCAATGTGGTGTCGAGCTGACTGCAAGGACTCCGCGGGGGCTTCGAGTCATGGCGATGATGACGCTTCGAGCGCCTCCAAACGAGGGCCTTCCAATTTGCCAACCTTCTCAGCCGTGTCGTACAGCACTACGCCGAAGAGCATAAGTGCGATAAGAATCGCGATCGATGCCACCACATGACGTGATTCGAAACTGCGTATCGTCGTTGCGAATGCAATAAGCGCGAGCACTGCGGCGACAACGATGATGGCATCGACGCTTGCCCGCTGCCAGTAGCTGCCTCCTAAATGCAGCCACATGCCAAATTCATCGAAAGTCAAAGCCATGGCGATGCCATAAGCCAGTGCTGCCAGCCGCAACGCATATCCGCCGGGCATGCGTATCAGGAGATAGCCGCCCACGGCGGCGAGCAGAAAGATCCCGTAGTTCAGGTGATGGACGTGCGTGCCGCGCAGGAAGAAATATAAGTTCGGCATTCGGTGTGACATGATCAGGAGCACCACGGTACGCGCCGCGATGAACGTGAGAATGAATCCGAATAAGGCTCGGCGCGCGAGCTGGATCGATTCGGCAGTCATGGCCTGTGGCCTCATGAGGTGGTACCGAATTAGAACAGAATCTCGCCGGTCCCTGCACGCCACGGAGGGCATGCAGAGACCGGCGGCTATTTTAAGTGTCGCTGTCAGCTCGTCGGGCAGTTCGGACCGGCATCGGTGGTGAAGGTATTGTTGTTCGAAAACCAGCCATTGACGCCGATCGATGGCGCTCCGAAGAACCACGAGAAGAACGCCAGTTCCTGCAGGCTGTAGGTATAGCCATTCGGCATCGTGACCGTTGGCATGTCGGTGCCCGAGAGGGGGTCGCCGACCTCCAGATTTGCCTGGCAGCCCGCCACCTGGCCGGTACCTCCCCAGGGTGCGGTCTCGTTGCTACCAAACGGATCGTTCATCCACTCCGCCACTTCATGTGACATGGTCGACGTGCCCAGGCCGATTGGCGCCGGCGGTCCCGAAAACCAGCCGGTGGTGTCGAAATCGACCACGCCATAGGTCTGGTCGATGATCGGTGTGCCGGTCGAGCCGTGGTAGCCGATGGCACAGCAATCGCCGATGAAGGTCACATCGCCGATTGAGAACGCGGAGTTGTAGCTGAGAAAGATCGGGAAGTCGTTGGCTGCAATGACTCCTTCCTGCTGCAATTTCGGAGTTACAGTTCCATTCAGGTAGGAATCGAACCAGTTGAGGTCAATCAGCAGCATCGGTGCGCAATAAGTGAATCCGTAGGCCGCTTCGAACAGCGTGGGATCCGTAAGCGCCAGACCCGCAGTCGCCGGTACGTCAATATAGACTGGGGGCAGCGTGATCACGGGACTGAGCAGCACGTGATATTCGTTTCCGCGCTCGCCCAGCACGCTCCAGAAATTGGCACGCTGGAACGCATCCACATACTGCGTATCGCCTACATTTGTGCCACCGAACACAAACGGCGCTGGATTGACGATCGGAGATTGCTGGATCAGCCGAACCGGCACGTTGTTCGGCTTTGACAGGCAGGTTTGATCGGTTTTCGTTGGATCGATGGTGGTCTCACCAGGAGCCGTCGTGTAGTACCCGGTTGTCGGATTATAAGCCGCGGCGACGCTGTGCGTGGTGAAGACCAGCGGAACGATGTAGGTCGGGATCCGGGAAGTGCCGGGATTTCTGAACGGGTCGGTGCCCACCATCACGCCGAGGTGATTGTCGTTGTCCCTGGAGCCCTTGACGTTGAAAGTCCAGAACGGCAGGTTATTGCCTAACTGAACCGACCCCGGCGGAAAGTTCTGAGTTGAAATGTTTATGCCCCCGTGGTTCGAGGGGCTCAGCGCCGGGGCCGCTGCGGTGAGTTTGAGAGGTTTGACGAATTCGCCGCCTCCTCTTGGGAGGCGAATCGTGATTGGCAGTCGATTGGTGCTGCCTTGCAGACTGGTGCTTTGAGCGCCGACGATGGTCGCGAAGGCCATGGCCACGAGCGACGCGACGATGCGACATGGAATGAGCTTCATGTGAACTCCCTGCGTTGTTCGGATTCTTGCTAGGACGCCAAGAGACCGCGCAGTGGGTTGCCGGTGGTTTCGTTTTTCAGCTCACGGCGCGAGACGAACGTAGTCAACCGGCGGAAAAATGTCAACTGACAGAGATGACGGCAGCTGCGCACCGCGCTGCTGAGACATAATCATTTCTGCGGGACTGATCAACCCGCAACCCCTTCTAGTCTCCGCGCGGCGGTGGTTCAAGTCATCGTTCGCCACCAACTGGCGGCACGACGGCGCCGAGATTCGCACGAGAAACCCAGCCCGAGAGGCCGCTGCCATTTCGAATGAGCATGAAATCCTCATGCTCCGCCGTCATCGTGACGCTCTCCGCTTCGCGCAGTAAAAATGCCGTGTCGGCCATCGGTACCGGGGATACGCGCGCAGGCGTCTGGTCGATGAGAACGATCGCCTCGTGCATTCGTGGCCATAGCAGCATGGCATTGGATGCGGTCAGAGCAATCAGCACAACGCCGAGCAGGAAACCGCCGCCCGGTATCCACAGAAGTCGAGGTGCAATCCTTCTCACCACCAGTCCTATACCGACAAGAGCAACACCTAACAGCCCGAGCCACGCCGCTGTAGTCGGGTTAGTGGCTTCGCCGAGGCGTACGAACCGGTTTCGCGGCTTGACGAGCACATGTGCTGAGGCGCGAACGTACGCAAGATTGGCTTTGATATCCGGATCATCTGGCGCCAGCACCGCGGCGCGCTCATAGTTCAGCACAGCCAATCCCGGCTTGCCCGCCCGGGCATACGTATTAGCCAGGTTGTAAAGCCCATCCGCCGAATACGGCGGCTGCGAGGGCTGCGCGATTGCCTGCCCAGCCCACAGCGCGAGAGCCGCGATCAGCATCGGTGCCTTTGACATTCGCATTATTCTCTGTCGCCGGCAAGTTGTCCGCGAATCAGGCTGAGCCAATGCTGAAAATCCGTGCGGCCTGAATGGTAATCCGAATACTTTGCCTCGTCAGCGATCGCAAACAGCCGTTCGACGGCCTCGCCGGATGTGCCCAGGCGCGCCTTCAGCTCTGCGACGGTGATTTGATCGACGGGCATCTGCCACCGGATGGCAAAGTTGTGCAGGAGTGCTTGTCTCGCCACTTCGAAGAATGAAGAAGAATCACCGGTTCGCGCTGCCGCATCCAACTTCGCGAGCACACGCTCGGCCGCTTTCGAGGTTGCGCGCGCGGCCCTGGGGCGCACGGCGAACCAACTGCCCGCCAGCAGCAGCGCCAGGGTCGTCGGAATGATCAGGAAGGGCACGCGGAAATACAGCGGCCTGAGCTCACTCACCTGGTTCTGCGGGATCCGGTGATCCGGGCGCAGACCCCGGGTTGCCCCCGTCACGACAGCGCCGTCCAGGCTTACGCCACTTGCCAGCGAGGCGGCGACTATCACTTTGATTGCGGGCGTCTGTGCACGCTCGTACTGGCGCGTGTTGGGATTGAAATAACTGAACTCGAGCCCGGGAATTGACCGCTCGCCCGGTTGCGCCGCGATCAGTGGTTGTTCGAACACTTTCTCCCCTTCGTTTCCCACGGCGTCGCTCGGGGTGAAGGTGGACTTCGCTGGGTAGGTTTTCCAATGATCGAGGTGATCGAACATCGTTGAATCGACGCGATCAAAGTTGCCAGCGCCGCTTATATGCAGGCGCAGAGTGAGAGGCTCTCCTGCCGCCACGTTGGCGGGTGAGACGTCGCTCGACACCCGGAATTCACCGACGGCTCCGCTGAAGTTATCAGGTTGCCCTTCCGTGGGTAACGGGAGGACCTTCAGCTGAAATGGGGAGCTCTCGATCGTCATTTCTCTTGGAGCGATACCGCTGTACATACTTTGCAGGAGTGGAAAAGCCAGCCTGGACGCGACTGCCCTGTCCGCCGCGGAGAGCGTGCTCATTTTCACGGTGAGCGGCGCTTGCGCCGACAACGCAAATTCGCCTGGCTTCACCGCCGCCAGAGCGCTATGCCAGGTTAACAGCACAAATGCGCCGCCTTCGATTGTCTCTTCGCGCCGTTCGGGCTGCTTCGATAGATTGTTGAACGTGAAATCGCTGCCCTTGAGCGTGGGCAGCCCATTCACCGAGGTGACTATCCCTGCGCGTAAGCCCACCTCGATTTGGACCGGCACGCTTTCGCCCACGTATACAGGGCGTGCTGGAATCGCCAGATGGACGAAGGCCGCACCCCCGGCTTGCAGCTGCACTCCTTTCGGCAGCGACGCGGTCACCACTGGCGCCGGAGCTGGCTGCTGGCTGCGCCAGGTGTAAGGATTGGGCTCATCGCCCTTCACCACCTCAAGTCCGATAGAGCGCGAGTTCGGCGCGAGTCCGGGAATGCTGAACATGCCCGCGAACTGCGGCGTAATGCGGATCAGAAAGAACGTCGCGGGGAGCGTTGAGCCGTTGATGAAGTCGAAGCCCTGCGATCGCCCCATCGTCTCGAATATCAGTCCCGGTATAGTCGGTAACGCGACGTCTTTGATGCGACCGAAGCTTGTCACCCGGAGGATCGCCGATTCGCCGAGCTTGATGCGAGAGGGCTCTATGGTTTCAAAAGCCAATTCGTCAAGGGTTTGCGCCATCGCGTATTCGACCGGCGCCAGCAGACACAGGCTTGCGATAAAGATTTTGCTCCAGCGCATAGACGGCGTTCGCTTCACCAATTCTTGAACGCTTTATCCGGCGCCTGGTCCGGATTGCGTGGGATTAACGGAACGCCGAGCGAGCGATGCTCGTCCGATTTCTCGGAATCCAAAAGCTCACGCGCTTCCTCAGCACTCATTTGTCCAGGCTGGCGCTGCTGTTCAGGCGGCGGTGAACCATTCCCCTGCGGCGGTGGCTGCCCCTGTGATGGCGGTGGCTGCCCCTGTGATGGCGGGGGTTGCCCCTGCGGTGGTGGTGGCTGCCCCTGTGATGGCGGTGGCTGCCCCTGCGGTGGCGGTGGTCGTCCCTGGCCTTGCCCTTTGCCGCCGCCGCCGCCGCCGCCGCCGCCGCCCTGGTCAGGCGGCTTTCTGAGCGCGTCAATCTTACGATTGACGAAGTCGCGATTGTATTTGCTATCGGCGTCATTGGCGCGCAGCTGCAACGCCGTGTCATATGCCTTGACCGCCTCGGTCCATTTTTGAATGGCCTCCTGCGGAGCGGATTTCTCTAACGGCTGGCCCGCACGATAGAGCGCATTGCCGAGGTTGTAGTAAGCGTCCTCCTGATCTGCGAGACGCTTTGCGTCGCTCCCAGGCGCAGTCTTGATCGATTGTTGAAAAGACTGCGTTGCCTGCGAAAACTGCCCGGCTCGATAGGCGTTGGTACCGGCGTTGTACTCCAGGACGGGCACCCGGGAATTGCGGATTGAGTTCAGATCATTTGGCTGATCAGCACTGTCGGAACGCGTTGGAAAAATCAGCACCGCCATCACAATTGGCACAGCGGCCATGGCGACCGCTCTCGATACCTCTGGCGCTCGCCGGGGGCTCATGCGACGCGTGCCCACCACCAGGCTTGCCAATAACATTATCAACGAGCCCGTCAGTGGCCATTGATAACGCTGGTTGTAAATTTTCTGCTGCCTGTAGATCAAATCATGCTTCGTAACCGAGCCGAATACCGTTTTCAGAAACACTTCAAAATCCCCGCCCTGGTCACCAAGATGCACGTAGGCACCCCCCGTGGCGGTAGCGATGGCTGTAAGGCCGGCTTCGTCGAGATGAGACTTTACCAACGCTCCTTTCTCATCCTGGACAAAGCCGCCCCCCTGATCCGATGGCAAGGGGATCAGATCGCCTTCCACCGTACCGACACCGACCGTGTAGATCTTCAGGCCATCCCGCTGCGCGGCGTCCCTGGCCGCAGCCAGAGCGTCCCCTTCGAGATTCTCCCCATCCGTTACCAATATGAGGATCCTGTCGCTTCCAGGACGGCGGCTAAGTGCCGCTCGCGCGGCCAGAATGGCGCTCGGGATGTTGGTGCCGCCAAGCGGAATGGTGTGAACATCGATCGCATCCAGGGACTGGTGGAATGCCCCATAGTCGATCGTGAGGGGGCAGGCGAGAAAAGCGCTGCCTGCGAACGCCACGATGCCGATTCCATCGCCGTCCAGTTGTCTTGCCATGTCATCGATTGCCAGCTTGGCCCGCGTCAATCGGTTGGGTTTTACGTCGGGCGTCAACATGCTTCGCGACGTGTCGATCGCGAACACGACCTCATTGCCGCGGCGGCTGATTTTCTCCCAGTGATATCCGAGCAGCGGACCGGCGAGTGCCGCGCAAAGACAGACTACAGAGCCCGAGAAGAGGCCCCGCTGAAGCCAACGGCGGAACCGGGACACCGACCCGGTAAGCCTCTGTCGCAGATGCGGTGCCACGAATTTCGCCAGCGCCGCATGCTGCCGCAGGTCGTAACGGCGCCATATGCCTATGAGCGCAAGGCACGTCAGCAGAGCTAGGAGCAGCCAATTGGGATTGCTGAACCTCACGGTAACCTGCGATACCTCGTATGTTGCAAGAGCACCCAAAGCCCCAGCAACGCCAGCGACGGGAACAATGTCCACCTGTAAAGCTCTTCCACCTGCTCGAATTTCTCCACGCTCTGCGCCGATGTTTCGTACCGATTGATCTGCTCGTAGATCTTTTGCAGCGAATCCGTGTCGGTCGCCCGATAGAACTGGCCGCCGGTGTCAGTGGCTACGGCCTGCAGGGTCGCCTCATCGACGTCCACATAGGCCATGACCACGTGAGTTCTGCCTGCCTCATCCCTGACGGGAATCGGTGCCTTTCCGCGCACGCCGACGCCGATGGTGTATACCTTGACCCCCAGCGCTCGGGCTGCTTCCGCGGCGGCGAGCGGCGGTATTTTCCCGGTGTTGTTGACGCCGTCCGTCAAGAGTATGACCACCTTTGATTTTGTCGTGGTCGTGCGCAGATGATTTACAGCTGCGGCGATGGCCGAGCCGATTGCAGTTCCATCGTCGCCCATACCTACGTTGATACGCTCCAGATTCTGCTGCAGCCAGTCGTGGTCCAAAGTGAGCGGGCTCACCAGATACGGGGCCCCTGCAAACGCGACCAGCCCGATCCGGTCGTTGGGACGCTCGTCGATGAATTTAGACACGACCGATTTGACTACCGCGATGCGGTTGACGCGGGTGTTATCGACCTTGAAATCGAGTGCCTGCATCGAACCCGAAATATCCAGTCCGAGAACGATGTCAATTCCGTTCGCCGTGACCTCGGTGCGACTTTGGGTGCGCTGCGGCCGTGCCAATCCGACGATCATCAGCGCCGCCGCGATGATCGGCAGCAGCCAGACGATCCCGCCGATCCTGCTCCGAGTGCGGCGCGCGATGTCTCGCGCGAGGCTGACATCGGAATATTCGACGGCAGCTACGGGCCCTCGCCGTCCTCGCCACAGTATGACGAGTGGCAGCAGGAGCAGTGCCCAAAACCAGTCGGGCTGAAGAAACCGAATCATGCGGCGGGCGCCTCGCCGGTCTCCAGCACGAAGCGGCGAGCGCTTTGGAAAAGCGATTCCATATCCGTGACCGCCAGCGAGTCGCCCGCAAATTTAACGAAGTCGCATTGCTGTAGAAACTCCGCAAGCAGCGAGCGGTGACGCAACAGCGCTTCATTCGAGCTCTGCAGCAGGGCTTGCAGGAATTCCTCGGTCGTCCGTTGCGTGGCAACGACGTCGAACCGCTTCTCGATGTAGTCTCGTATCAGCTCGGATGCGGCGATCCCGAATGCGCGAGCCGTGTCAGGACGCATCAGAGCTCTGGTGCTATCCAGGCGCTGCAGGGTTAGTTCCGATAAGGTCGGCGTCCGGCGCCGAAGCGCGCGATGCCTCCGACGCCAGGCCAGATAGGCGCAAAGCGCCACGAGGATCGCGGCCGCAAGGGCCGCAGGTACCAGCCAGGACCCCGGCATTG